>Ga0207646_10001277_pt1 | contig 31496 bp, 34 predicted proteins | sample KBSK5502metaG_FD_184343 | JGI IMG/M metagenome (GOLD analysis project Ga0207646, IMG submission 184343) | Corn, switchgrass and miscanthus rhizosphere microbial communities from Kellogg Biological Station, Michigan, USA - KBS K5-50-2 metaG... | ecosystem: Host-associated > Plants > Roots >... | reverse complement strand
ACCGCCGCATTTGGTGATACAGGCCGCTTTGTGCCAAAAGTTTGGCCATCTAGTTTAAATCCAGATGACAGGTCTTGTGAAGCCATATGAGCCAGAGAACAGTGTCAAGTATTTCCACAAGCGTGCGTTCAGCGATGGAGTGGGTCAAGTCCCTTCCGCCTTCTCCTGGATGTGGTTTTACCCTTTCTCCTGGTCTGCCAGATGGTGAACTGGTTTCAGGTCACAGAGTCCATCAATCGTGCCTCATCGCGTCCCTGAAGCCAGCCAAGCAGAGAACCAAGCATGACGCCTAAGATGCTCGTAGCGAGTCCGAAAAGAGAGGGAAGCAAAGAGAGGCTGATAATTGCTGCCAGCACTGAGAGTCCAAGGAGTACAGGCAGTTGTATCTCACTACCTATGCTCAAAAACCCCAAGATCCAAGCAGCTACGATGGCGGTCAATGGATACGCCAGTACGCTCGCAATCCAGCCAGCAAGGAGACCTCTATACCACGTCACACGCTTCGCTCTATTCACGATGAAATGCCAGCAGATGAGCATGCTGAGCATTGGTCCTATTCCCAACAGGATGCTGATTCCAAGGGCTTTATACCAAACGAGCGGAGGGGAATTCGGCAGTGACGTTTCCCCCGGATAACTCAGGCCATTCCTCACGGCAACGAAAAGTGCCGGAGCGATGAGCGTGAGAGCACCTGTCCCGCCGGCAATCCATAACCAGAAGAGCCTCCTGCGGCGTCTCTTTTCCTCAACGCTTCTCCCATTGGTCGTCATCTTGCATTCCCCCTTTCGATCCTCAAGAAGAGATGCTTTTCATCCATCATGCTCTTTCTTTCGATTATCACCTCATGAGACGGCAATGACTAGTGAGCATGCTCATCTCTTTTCTGACAGGCATTGGAAAAGTTTTGTGTGATTTTTGTACAGCCTACGAAGCCAACTGACAGCTTTCCACCATCACGGCCAAACTTTTGGCACAAAGCGGCCTGTATCACCAAATGCGGCGGTGAACCAATCATTTTGACAAATGGCACCTGCCAGAAACGTTCACGCTCAGGCACCTGCCTTGAAAACGCTACGAGAACAGCAAGTCTTGGCCGAAAGTACTCAAAACGGCATAAGCTGGCCGAGAGTACTTTTTGGTGTTATGCTTTCAGAACCCCTCGATTTCTAGTTGGAGCAATGCAGAAAAAGATGGATGGCAAGGAGCATAGTGCATGTGGTTGATCGCTATGAAAGGCTTGGCTGGAAGTGGGAAAAGCACACTCGGTCGTGCTCTTAGCAAGCAGCTTGGCTGGCCTCTGATTGACAAGGACGATGTCAGAGATCTCCTGGACGGTTACGCGCAAGCCGCAGGGCCGCTTGCCTATGACATCATGTTCAACATTGCTCGTCGCCAGCTTTTGCAGGGACTCAATGTGATCTGCGACAGCCCACTCACTGGGAGTATCTCATACGAGCATGCTCAAGGGATTGCCACAGAAACGCAGGCGCTCTTGGCCGTCCTTGAATGCGTTTGTTCTGATGAGTCACTCTGGCAACAACGCATTAATAGCCGCAAGACCTTTCGGCTTCCAGTGCATCATCAAACGGATTGGGATGCGTTCCAGGTTTTCCTTCGTCAACCCTCCATTCAGGAACATTACTCGATTACCCACCCACATCTCATCGTAGACACTGCCCAGCCGCTTGACGAGTGCCTGACTTCGGTCAGAACATGGCTTGAACGCCTCCAGCAGTCCTCTCACGCTTGAAAACGGGGGGTGTTCGCCGTTCCCAAGCAGCCAAAGGCACTGGAAGGCCATCTACCAACCTTGCTCGGCATGGATCAGCGAACGCGCAGGGCACCGCGCAGGATGCACTCAATGGGATGGTTGAGAGTGTGTCAGGTATTGTTCGCCAACTACGGGTGTTCAACGAGTCGTAGCCACGCTACTTACACTCGAATACCCGACTACGCAACAGTGCCAGAAGAAGCCGCTGGTCTTCTAGACCATGCGGAGTGTCACAAGTGATTCACTTGTGCATCGTTACGACCCTAAAAAGGCTGCCGATGATGGCCTGGGCAGTACCGAGGGTACCTTTAACGCCGCTAGTTTCTGGCTGGCCGAGAGCCTTGCTCGTGCGGGCCGCCTGGATGATGCTCGCTTGATGCTTGAGAAAATGCTGACCTACAGTAATCACGTAGGTCTCTATGCCGAGGAGATTGGTACGGTCGGTGAAGCTTTGGGCAACTATCCACAAGCATTTACTCACCTCTCGCTGATCACTGCTTGCTATAATATAGACCAGATGCTCAACAGGTCGAGAAGTTATGACAAACTATTTTCTGACTGAGTTGCACGCTATTCTGGCTTAACTTGACCCTGCCACGACTCATCTATAAGCGCGGCTAACCTCCCTACGGGGTTGGTCGCTTTTTGTTGCCAGGGAGGACACCGTTCGACTCCGGGCGGGCTTACGCTTTTCGATGCTGCAAACAGAGAGACCCCTGGTTGTTGTAACCAGGGGTCTCTCCTCCGTTCTGGTTTGACAATGACGCATCAAGGTTGAGGCTCTTCCGATGAAGCGCCTCAGTGAGTTTCGAGGAGGCGCTGGAGCGCAGCGCCTCACGATTGTTAAGCGTAGGGAACGATCCCTCCGTCAGCGTTTTTAGCCGGTCTAGGCGGTGGGCAGATCCGATACCAGGTTCGCCACATTCGGTGTTCCCCAGCCGGTTGCGAAGTCGTACCCGGCCGCCGCATTGAAGCCGACCGGTGTTCCCACGAGCTGGTTGTTTCCCACCGTGATGTCGTGGAAGTCGTTAGTGTAATGGGCGGATTCCGCGAGCCTGTAGAGCGCCGGGTTGATGAAGCCGAGTGAGTGGCCCGCCGCCTGATTGGCCAGCGCGATAATCGCTGCCCACTGGGGCGAGCCCGCGCTTGTTCCGCCGACAACGAACCAGATCGGAGAGCCAAGAGCGGTGTAGTACACGAGCACCCCACCGTTCACAGCGGCGTTGTAGGAGATGTCAGGCGTCGTTCTCGCGGTCAAGCCCAGTCCGCTCTGATACGGGGGCACAGTTGGGAAGAGCAAACTTGGTGAGCCACCCGTGGCGACACCAAACCCGGGTTCAGGTTCATTCCAGACCTGTTCTCCGTGATACCCTGTGGGCGTGCAGCCCGTTGGGACACCAGGCCTCCCGCCCGGACTGCAGGTGCCGGTGAAGCTCACGAGGCCGGAGCTGCAGGGGCCGCCGGTGCAGCTAAACGCCGTGCCAGGAGGCAGATACGGGTTGCCCTCCGTTCCACCGACCCCGGTGACCAGGGGGTCTGAAGCGGGGAAACCCGCATTCGCGGTGGTGCTGCCGTTGGTGGCACCGAAGTCACCGGCAGATGCCAGGACGGTGATCCCCGCCTGTTGGGCCGCCTGGTAGTTTTTCTCCGCCTGTAAGATCTGGGCGTTGTTGTTGTGGACTAAGAATTCAGGGGTGCCGAAGCTTTGCGACATGATGCTGCCTGGGAATTGCGCGATGGCTGCGGATTCAGAAGTGTTGATCACGCTCCCGTGCGGGGATGCAGCGACCACCAGGACGATCTTTGCGCCGGGAGCCATTGCATGGGCCCACTCCACATCCAGGGTGGTTTCGACGGTCCATTGGAACTCAGCCTGCGGCATATTTTTGGGATCGAACGTTGGGCAGCCTGTCGGACAGAGGATCGTGAAGGATGGGGGCGCGGGAATCCCGAAGGTGCTGTCGAAGACAGCCAGGTCATTGTTGATTGTTGGGCTGCCAAAGGCATCGACGATGAGGATAGTCTGGCCGCTCCCATTGAGGCTCGACGGGAAGTTGTAAGCAGTTCGGATGAAGTTGGGGGAGTAACAGATAAGCGTTTTTACACTACTGCTGGTGCAGTAGGGCACTGCGTTTGGGAGGACGGTGTTCGGACTCACCTGGACGCGAGGCGGATTCACGGTGTAGGTAAAGTCGCCCGGTGAAGCGGACAACGTATTGACGGCCTTCCCCGCAGCGGAGGCACCCGGCACAGCGAGGAACAGTAGGCCCAAAATAGCAAAGGACGCCAGTGCGCTGTGCAGTATAGCACGTTTCTGGGTTCGCATCGAAAAGTCCCTTTCTTTGCAGTTAAAGTTGGTCTCCTCTGTACATCAGACATTACCCTACAAAATAACAGGAACTACGGGACGGCAAAACCGGTATGTCCTCCTTTCTATCTCATTAGGGATGCTCGATTCCATGAAGGCTCTAAAAAGCTCAAGGAGAAATTGTGGTACATTGCTTCATGAAACGCTGGCACTTGACTGCTACTCATATATACGCTCGTAGGTTACGCAGGGCTGTTGCAAGCTCGGGAATTAAATGGACCTGTCATGAGCATGAATGAATGAAGCGCACCCCCGGCCGGATAGATATTTGGAGAGAAGGCCTGTCACCCTGAGCGAAGCGAAGGGTCTGGCTCGACGGGCGCAGAGATCCTTCGCTTCGCTCAGGATGACAGCCAGGCGCTCAGGATGACAGTCAGGACTCCTCTCCAGTCCGCTTCCGAGAAGCCTTCTCTCCAAACATCTCCGGCCCGAATCCAAGCTTGACGTACCAGCTTAGAAGGGATACAATGTAGGCTGAAAGTATCGGTAAAAAGTCAACAAATGCACCGGGCGACTATAGCCGTCCGGTTTTCTTATGCTTTTGGGGAGTTATTGATTAAATTCATGGTTATGAATGCTATGATCCAGGAAAAACGTTTAATAAAACGAGATGATATTCGCAATGTCGCCATTATCGCTCACGTCGACCATGGTAAAACGACGCTGGTAGATGGCTTGCTCAAGCAGAGCCATATCTTCCGCGAGAACCAGCAAGTGGGCGAACTCATCATGGATACGAACGACCAGGAGCGTGAGCGCGGTATCACCATCCTGGCTAAAAATACGGCCATTATCTATCGCGGTATTAAAATCAATATTATTGATACTCCCGGACATGCTGATTTTGGCGGCGAGGTCGAGCGCGTACTCAACATGGCTGATGGCTGCATCCTGCTCATCGATGCCGTGGAAGGGCCGATGCCACAAACGCGCTTTGTGCTGCAAAAGGCGCTGGAACTTAACCTGCAACCCATCGTGGTGATCAATAAAATTGACCGTCGCGACGCACGCATCGACCAGGTATTCGAATGGACCCAGGACCTTTTCCTGGAACTGGCAACGACCGATGCTCACCTCGATTTTCCGATCCTGTATGCTATTGGACGTGACGGCGTGGCAATGTATCATCCAAATGATGAGCGCCGGGACCTTGAGCCACTGTTCGAGACGATCATCAACACTGTTCCTGCTCCTGTAGTAGACACCGAAGCTCCCTTGCAACTGCTCGTTGCCGCCCTCGACTACGACGATTACAAAGGCAAGTACGCCATAGGACGTATCGTACGCGGGCGAGTCACCCCTAACACCTTTGTAGCGCACATTAATCGCGATGGTGTCGTGACACGCCAGAAGATCAACCTCGTGCTTACCTACAGGGGACTGCAGCGCGTTGAAGTTGCTGAGGCGTTGGCGGGTGACATTGTTGCACTGACGGGTATCCCCAGCGCCAATATCGGTGACACCATAGCTGATGTAGATGCGCCTGAAGCATTGCCCACGATTGCGATCACGGAACCAACCCTAAAAATGACCTTCAGCGTGAATACCAGTCCATTTGCCGGACGCGAGGGGAAATATCCCACTTCACGGCAACTGCGCGCGCGTCTCTACCGCGAGCTGGAAACCAACGTCAGCCTGCGAGTGGAAGACGGCAGCACACCTGACGAATTTATCGTCTCGGGACGTGGCGAGCTGCATCTCTCCGTCTTAATTGAGGCCATGCGCCGCGAGGGCTACGAGTTCCAGGTATCGCGCCCGGAGGTCATCACGCGCGAGGAAGAGCATGGCCAATTGCGCGAGCCGATTGAAGACCTGGTAGTCGATACAAAGGACACCTACATCGGTATATTGACTGAGACGCTGGCCGCACGCAAGGCGCAGCTTACCAACATGACCAACGATGGATTGGGCAATGTGCGTCTCGAATATCATATTCCCACGCGCGGCTTGATCGGTTTTCGTAACGCATTTCTCACCCTGACGCAGGGCAACGGGGCCATGAGCAGCATGTTAATCGGCTACGAGCCCTGGCTGGGTAAAATCGGCACGATGCGCATGGGTGCATTGATCGCTTCCGAGACGGGCGTGGCAGTAACTTATGGGTTGAACAATGCCCAACAGCGCGGAGATACTTTCATTGAGCCAGGCACTCCCGTTTACGAGGGAATGATTGTGGGCTTGAATGTCCGGCCTATGGATATGGCTGTCAACGTGTGTAAAGAGAAGCAGAAGACCAACATACGCTCCTCTACTTCCGAAATTGCCGTACGCCTGACACCGCCAATTATGATGAGCCTGGAACAGTCGCTCGACTTTATTAACAATGATGAACTGGTTGAAGTGACACCGCAGAATATCAGACTGCGCAAGCGTTATCTGACCCAACGCGAACGGGCACGAACCAGGGAGATTGAATAGAAGTCAGCGCAGGGATCACAAAAATTAGACCAGAAGGCCCTCTGCATGACCTGCTTCGTAGTAGAGCATTCCTGTCTCTTGTGTCATTTTTCTTGTTCCTTCTATCTACATGGAGTTCTCCTTTATCTCGACTTGTTAAAGATTTCACGCTCACCTTCGTCATTGATAATGAAGTTTAACGACCAAAACCGGTACTGTCATCCTTCGCTGCGCTCAGGATCTCTCTGCCCATCGAGACAGACCCTTCCCCATTCGCTGCGCTCAGGGCTTCGGCTCTCGCGGAGTTTACCCTGAGCGAAGCGAAGGCTCAGGGTGACAAAATATTACCGATCTTGTGCGTTAAAAATCATTATCAATGACGAAGGTGCACAAGCTGAGTTCTTACCCGCAACTAATTGCGCTTCGCTCTTCTTCCATCAGGAGCATATAGATTATGAATATTGTCCACAGTGAGGCTTACTAGTAGAACCACATTAAGTGGTGGAGGTTTCATAGAAACGCCATGACACACTCTCCCTCTTGACTCCCCCTCCCAAGCCGCCTTACAAGTTTCTCTCCCCAAATTGACAGTCGAGTTGACAGGAAGAGAGCCTTTTCCATAGGTCCATCGCTGCAAATAGAGCAGTATTATTTTCGGCATGCATAATGGAGAGCCCTTGCTGAGCTCTCCTGAAACGTCTATAATGATGGCTGCGATGGAAAGGAGGTGTACTAGATGGCAGATCAGCAGCACCTAGAGAGACTCAAACAAGGGGTCGAAACATGGAATCAATGGAGAAAAGAACATCCAGGTGCCAAGCTCAGCGGAGCCAACCTGAGCGGAGCCAACCTGAGCGGAGTTGACCTGAGTGGAAAAGACCTCAACAGAGCCAACCTCAGTGGGGCCAACCTCAATAGAGCCAACATCAGCGAAGCCATCCTCAACAGAGCCGATCTCAGTGGAGCCGATCTCAACAGAGCCAACCTCAGTGGGGCCAACCTCAGCGAAGCCAACCTCAGCGAAGCCGATCTGAGGGGAGCCGATCTCAGTGGAGCTGACCTCAGTGGGACCAACCTTATGAGAACCATAGTTACTGAAGCACAACTGAAAAAAGCCAGGTCACTCGATTTGGCAACTATGCCTGACGGGTCAAAACACCACTAACGATCTAAGTTGCGGTATAGAGATACGAAACTACTACCTCAGTTTATGTGCCATGTGGCAATAGAGCCAGGGTACTTCTTTCCCTGTTGACAGTCAAATTGACACCCAATACCGCTTACTTTCGTTTCCAATGACGGACAGAGACGGACACACGAGCGGCCTGTAGACACCTCTGAGGTGATGTAGCCCTTCCCCAAAAAGCGGCTATACAGAACTCCGCCATCTGTCTGCTCAAGAAAACACGCGTACTGCCAGCACAAAGCACTCGGCAGGAGTTCCCATCGAGTTCCTCATAAAGCCTAGACGCGGGCTTGAGAGGGCACTACATCGCCTCTGCCGTTGCAGCATTGAGGCCGAGTTGTTCCAGCAGGGTCGTCAAATCGTAGTAGCAGTGGAGACTGACGATCTTCCCATTCCTGATCTTCATGACGTGGCAGAGCCGCAGTTCGCCCGCGTGTCCCGTGGCTGGAATAGCTTCTGTGGGCAGATTCTGTGAACCCGTGTTGGTCCCCCGCCAGGTACACTCAAGAACGACCTGATCCTCTGTGGCAAGCACATTGCTCAGCTCTATCCTTATTTCAGGGAAGCTCTCGGCGTGAAACCGCATAAGCCGCTTGTAGCCCTCTGGACCATGAAACGTTGTCTCGGAAGCAGTATCGACGACCTCGCAGTCTGCTGCAAAAGCGGCCAAACACTTCTCGAGCCAGGCCGGATCTGACTGGCGATTGTTGTGCAGCTCAACCAGTGACAGGGCCAGGGCCACATGCTCCTGTGCAGCCATATGAGCATCCATCCTTTCTCTCTTGCGTTGCAGAGCGAGCAGTGCTTGCCCGCATGAGCAACGTTCCTCTCAAGACGACCACGTGAAAAGGAGACCCTGATGAGTGCAGCATGCACGCAAAGCAGGTCCCTTTTGAGTAGGACAATTATAGCACCTGGGGCCTATTGGGGATGGCAAAAATGGGGCAGGAGGACGCACGGAGAGGCTGTGTGCCATGGCTCGTGGAGCCATTTGATGGCAATCGTCTCCCTCGGCTTATGCAGTCAACCCACCACCTGGAGGCGGAAGCTCTTGCCAAAACACACAGACGCTACTTTATCAAACTCAATGATGAGACTTCCACCACTTACTGATCTGTGCATACATTGCTAAACTTTTCACCAAGTGAAACAGGCTAATGCAGCTTTAGAAGGCACAACACTGATAGGGAAGTGTAGCTATCTACACCAAGATCAGTAGCTATTCCAATCAGCCACTGTGTTAGTGAAGCAGACCATCGAAGGCAGTTCCCAAAATGAGAGAAGTGAAGGCAAGCCATTCCACTTGTACAAGCAGAGGAACCAGCATGGCAGCTGCTCGCTCCCGATGAGAAGCGCGTTGCTGGTAAGAATGCGTGGCTCAATGCGGCTGCTCCCGTCCGGTGATCGTCAGGGCTCATCCTGAGTCGATAAACCATCTGTGTTGGGTCTCTCCTCACTCGCAGGCTGAGCAGCAGAGGGAAGGGTGAAACAAAAGCAACTGCCTTCTCCTGGTTTTCCCGAACTCTCAACCCATATCTGTCCATGCATCGCTTCTACCAACTGCCTGCTGATGTAGAGTCCCAACCCGCTCCCTCGCACCGTTCCCGCCAGGTCACGCTGGAGACGCCCAAATTGCTGAAAGAGCAGCGGTAATTCAGCAGAGGGGATGCCGGGACCTCTATCTTCTACACGGATGCACACCTGCGCGGTAGCGTCAGCACTCTCTGAAAGATGCCTGGAGAGCGCTGCACTGATGCTGATTGGGGTCTGTTTGGGAGCATATTTGAAGGCGTTCCCGAGCACATTGCGCAGCACTCGACGCAGAGCGTGCTGATCGGCCCACACCGTCAAGTGTTCTGGCAGATCGAGACGGACAGCATAGGCATGCACTTCTCGTGGATCAAAGCTTGCAAGGACTTCACGCACCGTCGGCGCCACTGGTGTTGGCTCGAGGTGGAGGTTTTGCCTATCACCATCGACCCGGGCCGCGTCGAGGATACTGTTGATGAGCAGCTCCAGTTCGTCACATCCCTGCTTGACCCCATCGACCCACCTCGCCTGCATCGCGGCATCTAGCTCTCCCTGATGCTTCAGCAGCAATTCGACGTATCCCACCACTGCTGTGAGCGGGGTACGCAGCTCATGGCTCACGTGCACAACAATTTGATCTTTCAGCTGGTTCAACCGCCGCTGCTCTTCCACCTGTAGGGTCTTCAAGCGAGCCGTCTCCTCGAGCTGGGCAAGTTGGGTCTGCTTGGCCTCATCGAGCTTGCGGCGGTAGGTCCGCAACACACCCCAGCAGAGGCCGAGCAGCACAAGGCCAATGGTAAATACGATCGGCGTGGTCGTAAAGCTCTTATGCTGGCTCTGGTCGAGCTCAGCCAGCCGTTGGATGGCCTCCTGGCTATGTTCGTTGACAAGGTCATCGACCTGCTGCTCCATCTGCTCGAACAGCGGGCCGCTAGTGGTTCTGTCAAGAGCGAGCGCCTTCGCTTTATCGCCTGTGTCAACAGCCGCGAACAGCTGGGCTGTAGCGAGCAGATAGCGCTGGTGTTCAGAGAGCACGCGCGCCACCAACTTCTGGTCTGCTTCTGGGTCTCCAACCTCCTTAGAGGATGCCGCCAGCAGATCCTTGACCAGCGCAGCAGCTGCCACCTGATAGTGGCCCCGAACGTCGAGACTGGGCTCAAAGCGGTACTCGCGCTCGAGCAATTCCTCAGCACCAAGATGATAGGATGCTCGCGCATACATCTCGTTGACGGATACGGCTTCCCTGACGGCGTTAGAGAGCATCAGTGTAACCCCCGTCGTCCAGATGGCAAATCCCAGAAAGACAAGCAGAACGAGAATCAGGCCAAGAGTGGCGAGACGGCTGACCGCGTTCATCTGTTTCATCATGAGTTGACCTCTGCATACAACCGAGCATGGACGCAGGCTACGCTCTCCTCTCGCTCAATCAAGCGCAGTACACGAACAGGGTGATCCTTCGAAAGGCGCCCGAAATGTAGAATAATGCGCGAACAATGTACTTTCATCCACTGCTCTGACGCGCAGAGGCATCAGGCTTTACCAGTCAGAGCGAGTAAAAAGGAGAGGCATTGCTTCCCAGAATGGGAAAACTCACCATCTTGCAAAACGCAAGGAGTGCCTCATAGAGACTATAACACATCAGTAGAGAAGGGAGAAGGCTGTAAAGTTCCCCAAGAAGTGAATGCGATGTCGTTCTCTAGAGCCTTCCAGCAGGTAACAGATGGCAGGAAGAAACGTGGGGTGCACGACAGGTCCCTATGCAGTCACCTATGGCAATGTGTTGAGGAGCTTAGATGCCCACCAAGTGACTCGGGTGATTGCGCTCTTTGTGACCTGGCGCACCAGTGCGAAGTGGTCTGGAGAGGAAGTCAGTTGTCTACTCACTTAGGCCGGCCGACAGGAGACGGTGCAGGGCTTTTCTCCCTTCCATTTAGCTCGATCTCTCCCACTGACTCACTGCTCCTTTGCTCACACCCGAGGCCGCCGCGATGTCTTTTTGCTTCTAGCCTTGCTGTGACAGTTCCCAGGCTCGCTGGCGGCGCCCTTCTTTCTAATCTTCTCGCTGCTTGTCCTTCTTCATATCCTCTAGTTTATCAGGTTTAGCAATCTACGCAGAGATCAGTAAGGTAGTTCTACGCAGTAATACAATGACAGCGAATTTGACAGCTAAACGCAGGATTGACAGCGAGAACGGATGGTCTAAGACGAACACACGAAAGCGTCAAAGCGGCTCCGCAAGCGCATCGGAATAGGTATTGACTCTTCCAGATACACTGGTGTATCATTCTAGCATTATGAAACCTCCACCGCTTAGCGCAATTCTACCAGCCCGCAAGTTAGTGATTCTAAATGCCTAATCAAATAAAATGGCGGGAATATTCTATTGTGTACAATGTTCAAATATAGGAAATAGATATGAGAAATGATAGGCTCTACGAAATTTTAATCTTTAATACGGAAGTGTGCTACATCTTGATAATTTCTTATAAATATGCTAAGGTGCTCTAAACGGCTAATAAGCTGTGATATGGAGCGCTAGATGGTATACACATTAGAAGAAGTTGCTGAGATTCTCAAAGTATCGGTACAGACGGTTAGGAAACTCATCGCCGAAGGAAAGCTAAGAGCTTTTAGAGTGGGGGGTCAGTGGAGGGTGCGCAAGGAAGACTTGGATAAATATATCGAAAGTCAATTTTCTTAGAGCGTCCTGTAAAGCGTAACCTTTAGCAACAAGAAAACCGCGTTACGTACCAAACCAACGCGGCCTATTCATTTTTGCGGTTACTCTGTCTAAGTTTGCCGACCTGCCAGAGCAACCGCTGCGGTGATGGTATCACCATGTCTTCATTATAGCATGCTGATACCTGTCTGTACAAGCCTGTCTCAATGGCTAGAAGGTAGGGAGCATCCCATGCAATACCTCAGAGATCTCCGGCAGTACGTCACCGACCTCGCCTCCATTCCACATCTCTCACCCAAGGAAACACGTCATCTCACCTCCCACCTGGCCGCTGCCCGGCAAGGGATACTCTCCCCTGAGCAGGCAGCACAGGCCAAGCAACGACTCATCGAGGGGCATCTCTGGCTGGCCGTCGCGCTGGTCAAGCGCTCTGGCGCTCGCCTCTGCATGCTCTCCCCGCTCGATCTCGTTCAGGAGGGCAATCTCGGTCTGCTGCGTGCCCTCGACCGTTTTGACTTTGCCGCTGGCGGCAACTTCACCGCCTACGCCTCGACCACCATCCACTACGCTATCCTCGATGCTCTGCCCATGGAAAATACTATCCGGTTGAGTCAGTACCTGACCTGGCGCAACCGCACCGACGAGCGGGTTGAGGCCCTACGCGCGCTGCAACCGCTCAGCCTGGATGCCCTACACGGGGAAGAAGACTGCGCCTTTGTGGACCTGCTGGCTGCCCCGCCGTTTGTGCTGCCCGACTCGGCAGCACAAGCAGAGGAGCGGCACCGGGCCAAACGCGCCCAGGTCGAGGCTCTCCTGGCGCGGCTTACTTCTCGTGAACGGCAGATCCTCCGTCTCCGCTACGGGTTGGACGAGGCCGACGGGCGCTGCCATGCTCCGACGGCCATCGCCCGACAATTAGGCCTTGATTGCTCGACCGTGTGCAATCTGGAACGGGGTGCATTGCAGAAACTGCGTATTCTCGTGGACCCGGAAGCAGGGCATGCTGGCATTCCGCGGACGAGCGGGCGACCAGCCTCGCCTCGTTCTCCCAAGGAGCAGGCAGAGCGGCGGCAGGAGCAGTTCCAGCGACTCGAAGCTGCCTGTGCCAAGCTGGTAGCGCAGGGTGTCCCAATCAACGTGCGCACCCTTGCCCGCGCGTCGCATGCCGATAAGAAGGTCATCGGGCCGTTTGTGCGTCTGTATTGGGACCAGCGTGGCAGCGAGCAGGAACGCCTTGAGGCCGCTTGCGCCGAGCTCGAAGCCGAGGGCATCCCTGTCACGATGGCGCGGCTATGCAGCAGGGCGCATGTCGGGAGCAGGGCTGCCGCCTTCTTGAAGCACTACCACCCCGTCGTCAGACCGAAGTCGCATCCAGCGAGCAAGGTCAAGCCAGCCCGCCCCGCGAAAGCGACTCCACAGGAACGGCTGCAGGCGGCGTATACGCGCCTGGTAGCGCAGGGCGAGCAGGTCACCCGGGCACGCCTGCGGCAGGAGGCCAGGGTGAGCACCGATGCCGCGAGGGCGTTTCTGCGTGCCCAACGGAGCAGCTATTGACAGAGCACTCCTGTATTGGTACACTTGTTCAAGCACAGAGGAAAGGAACAGCCGCATGAAAAGGAGCAAGACGCCCACCTTTCTGCTGGAATTGCCGCTGGCCGTGACAGAAGGGCAAGCCAGGCGCCAGCAGGCACACTTTGAGGCAGCACGCGCGCTCTACAATGCGCTGTTGGGTGAAGCGCTTGCGCGTCTGCATCGCATGTGGGCTGATCCTGCATGGCAAGCGGCACGTGCCATCCCAAAGACACAGAAGCGGGAACGTGCGGCTGCATTCTCCCGCTTACGTGAATACCATAGGTTCTCAGAGTATGCCTTGCATGCTTTTGCTACGAGTGCTAACTGTACCTGGATCGCTGACCATATTGACTCTATGACCGCCCAAACGCTGGCGACCCGCGCCTATCAGGCCGTCAATCGGGTGTGTCTCGGTAAGGCCAGAAAGGTGCGCTTCAAGAGTAAGGGACGTGGCCTAGATAGCATCGAGGGCAAGCGGAACGATACCGGGTTGCGGTTTGTCCTGCAACCTCCCGAAGAAGGCAACCAGGGCTGGCTGGTCTGGGGCAAAGACCGTATTCCCGCTCTGATCGACTGGAATGACCCGGTGGTGAAATATGGACTCGACCACCGCATCAAGTACACTCGGTTGGTCCGACGCAAAGCCTCTAGCCCAAAAGCACAAGGAGCCGATTGCCAGGGCTACCGCTACTATGTGCAACTCGCTCTCGCGGGCACGCCTTATCAGAAGAAGAAAAATACGCCAGGGCAGGACGTGATCGGGTTGGACCTGGGACCCTCGACTATTGCTATTGTCCCACGTGAGGGTGAAGCGCGTCTTGTCCTGTTATGCGAGGAACTGCGGCCCGATGCTCGCAAGAAGCGACGCATAGAACGCAAACTTGATCGGAAGCGCCGCGCCAACAACCCGCAGAACTACGATGAAAAAGGGCGCGTCAAGAAACACGGCAAGGGACGCCTCACCTGGAAGAACAGCAAGGGCTACCTTGCCACGCGACGGCGACTCGCTCACCAGGAACGCAAGCTTGCCGCGCACCGGAAGAGTTTACATGGACGACTTGCGAACGAGGTTGTACATGTCGGCAACGACATTCGTATTGAGAAGCTCTCCTACAAAGGCTGGCAGAAACAATTTGGCAAGAGCGTGGGCATGCGTGCCCCAGGGATGTTCATAGAGCACCTGAGACGCACAGTTGCAAAGACTGGCGGCACCCTACACGAATTCTCCACGCATGCCACCAAGCTCTCGCAGTACTGTCATGGTTGTGAGACATATGAGAAGAAGCCTCTCTCCCAACGCTGGCACCACTGTGTTTGTGGGATTGGTCCCGTGCAGCGTGACCTGTACTCTGCATTTCTTGCCGCCTATCTTGATCCAGCAGAACTTCCCCCCTCGTGTGCCCAGTATGTCATTCCCTGGGAAGGTGCGGAGGCGCGCCTGCGGGCAGCACACGAGCGCAATTTGCAACGCGCGAAAGAGGGGCAGGTCTTGCCCCGAAGCATGGGTATTCCTCGTGCCAGAGCGCGTCTGCCCGAAAGTCTTGTCTCAGACCAACAAGGGTTAGTTTACCGACGAGGTAAGCTAGCAGCGTTGGAGTAGGCACAAGAACCTCCCGCCTTTGAAGCGGGGGAGTTTCAGAAATCGATCATCTCATCGCGTTCTTCCAACTCGGAAAGTAATGCCAACATTGCATACTGTTCTTTGCAGGAAGCACAATTCCCAAGGTGGAGCGCAACTTCAGCCAGCTCGAGATTGGACATTTCGACTAACCGGTAATCAGGGCGCGTCGCTTCATAATAGGAGGGAAACCTTGCACGGCACTGTTCGCAGGTGAGTGCATCATTTGTAATGAGTACTTGCGAGAGAAGTTCAATGCCATGATTGCAGGATTGACAAGAGCGAATATGCGCAACTATAAGATCGTCAACAATATCGCTCTCAGCCTCATAGATTTTGAGTAGGTGACGCAGCTCGTCACAGTGCATGGCGGTTCTTCCTCTCGTCCCGCTCATCTACCGCAGCCATGGCCGTAGGGCCTGTATCACCTCCGGTTTACTGCGTAACGCCTTTAGCGCCCGGTGCCGCCACAGGTACACGACCTGTACCTGTACTTGCAAAGTGCCTGCCAGTTCACTTTCGTCCATACCCGCCAGGTACGTACAGATGAGCACTTGCCGGTAGCGCGGATTCTTTAACGATAGAATAGCATTTTTGAGCACTTGTTGCAATTCCTGCCGCAAAGCCTGCTCCTGAGGGTCCTGATTGCGCCCATCGACGAGTTGTTCGACGAAGTATGCTGGCTGAGCATCAAGTGAAACGCAGGTTTCGCTCTGCGCTTTCTTTAAAAAAGAGTAGGCATTCCGAATGAGGATAGTTTGCGTCCATTTCAGGAATGCGGCTGGATCACCAGGGCCAGCAGGAGGATCACGATTAAGAGCAAGGCAGAGGTTCGATAATGTCTGGTGCAGTACATCTTCAACGAGATTGGCATGTAGCTCTAACGCTTTAGCATAAAACGTCTGACGCAGTGAGTTCTCCAGGTAACGCCTGAGGTTATCGAAAGCAAAATTACGACGTTCCTGTTCGGGTGAACACCAGGCTGCATACAATTCACGACTACAAATACGCTGCGCCATACGCATCAGCAAGGCATGCGTTGATCTGTCCTCTTCCATATGCCGCACCTCCCACTCTTGCATCACCCGCTCTGCAAGCACTTCGACGGTCAGTATCCCCTGTGCATAGAGCTGAATCGCACGATCTGCTACCTTGTGGATGCTCTGCTCCGTGTCACAGCTCCACTCAATCATTGGCTCCCTTTTCGCCTTTCTGGTTCGCGTTCTATGACTAGCAACTACTACTTTAGATCAAATCCAGCTAATCACTGATAATACGACAAGCGTCTGAACTTTTCCGGGATAGGATTTTTGACAAGTTCATGACGAACTCTCAACAGGATTTCATATTACTTGACGAATTTGTAAAGTGTACCACAAATTTGTGCAAGTTTTTACGACTCCTTCGACACCTGACATTGTAGAAGGTCATATTTGATCTTTTGACAAGAGGTGTATATCGCCGGACAAAAGGCAGAAAGAGAAGGAGTATTTCATGTTACTGTCGATGCGGAAGACATTTTTGATTGTCATGATAGTGCTAGCGTTGCTTGCCGGCTTATCTAGTTTGTCTGCACACATGGTCTCGATGCCGGCCATGTATCAGCACACCGGGATTTTCAGCTCTCACATGCCGGCAGGCGGCGGCGGTGGGAAATGGTACTGTCCACCCCCACCAAGAGGTTGTTGATGATGAAGGCAAGGCTCGCCAGGTTGGATTCATGGATTGAGAACCCAACCTGGCGAGCCTAAGGACCCCCACTCAAATAACATGACTCCCAGAGCCCACATGATGCGCAACGAGATTGTATAGCTGAAGAGTAGGTGAGGGAGACGGGGGAAAGAGAGAAGATGAACACATCTCGTGGACGATTCCGACAGAGCCAATGGGTTGTCTAACAAGATGGAACCCATCGGCTCTCTGGCTCTATCAAAGAGCGCCAGATCAACTATGGACTGGCGTGAACAGTTGACCGGGTGCCAACTGCTGCACTCCGACAACGAATTGCATGATATCTGGGATCGATCCAGCTACGGTCAGTTCCACAGGAGGATGCGACGATGGCCGTACCGGGGCGCCTAAGCTTGCTGCTTCACTGACCCATGCCGCGTAGGGAACGAAGGTTGCCGCTCCCCGCCTGGCCGGACGACGGCGAGCATTCCCGGTATTGATCGGGGTTACGGCAATCTTCTCGGCATAGGCAGCCACGAGCTTGCTCGCATCCACGGTCAAGACCACCTGCGGGCGGGGATCGCAGGCGGCTCGCTGTCGATTGAGTCGCGCCGGGTCGAGCCAGAAGAAGACGCGGGCATTGATGAGAGTGTACCATTCGGATGGGACGATGCCGATCAAGCAGGTTGCCAGGGCCGCCGGAGGCATGGGCCGCTGATCCCGCAGCTGAACACCGTTCGGTAGTTCGGTATGCGTCAATCGCTGGTGCTTCTCCAATCGTTCCCGGTTCTCTCCGAGAATGCCCGCGAGATCCAGAAGTGTGCTGGCGCTGTGCAGACCGTCCCGCTTGATCACAGGCCAATTGGCGGCTTCAGCCATATGGTAGAGAGAGGTAAGCTGAATCATTCCCTATGTATCGTCTTGTCTTCCCTCAAAAACTCCTCAAGAGGATTGCTCTTGCAGGGCAACGTCGTGTGACTCTAAGTGCGAGCGAATCTCCTGCTCATGCGTTTCCCCCCAGGTCGCGATGGCTGCGATCACTGGTTCGAGCGTTTTGCCAAAGGCGGAGAGCGTGTACTCAACTTTGGGGGGAACCACAGGATACACCCTCCGTGTAATCAGCCCATCCGCTTCCAATTCACGTAACTGCTGCGTGAGCATCTTATCGGTAATATCAGGTAACATCCGTTTAAACTGACCGAATCGCATGGCTTGGTAGCGATACAGTTTCCATAAAAGACGCGGTTTCCACTTTCCAGCCATCAACGCCAGTCCAGCATCGACTGGACACTGAAAGAAGCGGGCTTCAACCTGTGTATCCATACTTTCCTCCAGGAGAGTACCTATCTTTTTTGTATGTTCTTGTTTTAAAGATAGCGCAATGGTATGCTTGTGTCAAGCCAGCTATCAGCCGGCTATCACAGGAACGCGAGGGAATCATTCGTCCTTGCCGTCCCTGAAAGGAATGAGAAGAATGTCAAAAGAACCACAGGCTGAAGCATCGAAAGAGCTGGACACGAGCGCGAGACACGCTCCAGAGCAAGCCGAAGAGACATGTTGTCCTGTTATAGAATTGCGTCAATATCTTCACCACCCGGGGAGACGCGATGAGTTCATTGCCTTATTCGATGAATATTTCATTCCTCTTTGACGCAAAACCAGGAGTGGATCACCTCAATTGTTCCCGCCCTCCAAATGTGGGGAGCTTCGCTCGAAGAGGCGTTGGAATTGCTCCCAACGAGGCGTTCGCTCTTGCGCCGCCGTGCGGAAGAGCAAGAAACGAGGAAGGACTGCGGAGAATGACCTTTCAACTTCCAGATGAGAGCACGATTTTTGGGAAAAATGTACGGCGTCGCATGCATGAAGAATATCTTCTGTGGCTGACCACGGTGGATACGCGCGGGATGCCTCAGCCCGCACCCACCTGGTTCTGGTGGGACGAGACGGCATCCAATTTTTTGGTCTATAATCTGACTCATGCCAGACGCCTGGATTTTGTGCGCCGGAATTCCCAGGTGGCTCTGCATTTTAATGGCGACCAGACTGGCTCTGGGATCATCGTGTTTACCGGGCATGCCCAGATCAGCACCGCTGAACCTCCTGCTGATCAACATCCGCTCTATCTGGCGAAATATCGTCACTGGATGACCAGCAAGTTTGGCTCGCCGGAACAGTTTGCTGCGGAGTATTCGGTGGCGTTGCGCATCTCTCCCATAAAGGTGCGAGGCTCATCTTCATAAGATATGCGTGCCCGAGACAGGGAAGGAGCTATCTACGGAACGAGATAGCCCAGAGAATGCGAGAGCGCAGGTTGATCCCTGGCGTGAAAACGTAAACTGGGCCACAGATGCTCCTGGTAGTGGCTATCCACGCCGCCACCTCCTCACCCCCGCCGTTAGTGTTAAGTGAGATGGTATTGTTTACGAACTTTTTGGAAATCACGCTTTCCTCTCGGCTTCGTTCTCATACAAGGTCAAAGATGGTCCTCTGTCCCCTTCATTGCTTGAGCTTACCTCGTTGCGCAACCCGTGGGTGGGTATCTTTCAAGAGGTAGGAGAGTGTTACACCGCTCAGCGGATTGCTCCGAATGACGATGCTCATTGCGCTTTCATGACACTTCCTCCTTATACTATGCTAGTAAAAGAAAGTATGAAAGCAAACAACTGGAGAAGGGGTAAAAGATGTTACGGACACGCTTGACCGAAGCGTATGGACTTGAGGTACCATTCATTGGTGCCGGAATGGGCTTCGTGGCGACGCCTCCGCTGGTGGCTGCTGTTTCTAATGCCGGAGGCATGGGTACTCTCGGCGCAGCGCTGGTTCCTCCCGATCGGTTACGTGAGCTTATTCGAATGACCCGATCAATGACCGCGGGACCATTCGGCGTGAACCTCATCACGGAGTTCACCGAGGAGGCTCAACTGGATGTCTGTATTGAGGAGCGAGTCCCGGTGGTCAGCTTCTTCTGGAACGATCCCCCTGAGGCTTTCATCCGCCGCCTTCATGCCGCGGGAGTGAAGGTGTGGATGCAGGTCGGTTCGCTGCAGGAGGCACACGAGGCGGTCCGCTGCGGCGTCGATGCGGTGGTCGTGCAGGGGACGGAAGCCGGTGGACACAATCGCAGCACCGGGACGGTACTCTCGCTTGTCCCTGTCGTCGTGGATGCCATCGCTCCCGTTCCCGTCATTGCGGCAGGGGGCATCGCTGACGGACGAGGAGTGGTCGCGGCGCTCGCTCTGGGTGCAGAGGCGGTCTGGGTAGGGACACGCCTGGTGGCGAGCCAGGAGGCATATGCGCACGACGAGTACAAACGGCGCATCGTTGAGGCCGAAGCCTCTGATACCGTTCGCACGACCATCTTCGGTCCCGAGTGGCCGCATCAGTCGACACGGGTCATTCGTAATCGTGTGGTCAACGAGTGGATCACGCGAGAGCATGAGGTCGTCTATCCCCCCCAACCAATCGAGCTCATCGGGCAGACGATCCTTTCGGGCAAGCCCGTGCCGCTTCCGAAGTTCTCTTCCCTCCCACCCACTCCCGATGCGACTGGCGACTTCGAAGAAATGGCTCTCATCGCTGGGGAGAGTGTCGGATTAGTGAAGGAGATCAAACCCGCCGGTGAGATTGTACATGGGATGATGGAAGAGGCGAGGCAGATCATTGAGCACAGACTCATGGGTACCTTGAGCGCTCCCAGAGTATAGCTCGGTTTGCTGTAGCCCTCCTCACTGGAGGATCGGGGAGCCTGCGCCACCTGCTGCTTCGGACAATGAGACCAAAGCTGCACGCCTCAAACAGTATGCAGAGTCGCGGTAGAGTTCGAATACGAGCCTCTCCCTTGAGGGGTGAGGTTACTGACTACCAGATGCTTAGATCATGAGATAAATAGCAAGAGCAGCACCGATATGCTCAGGTAGACCAGCGGTGCACCGATGGCAAGGGCAAACCTGGCGCTGCGCGGAATCTCCGATTTCCCAAAAAGGTAGTACGCCAGCGGACCCAACACCGGTACCAGGTAGACAACTGCTATCCAGATGATACGAGTCCCCCCTTTGATGTCGCTGCGACGTACAAGGTCCCAGGTCGCAACACTGAGCCATACACCATAGAGGGCCAGTGGCAAATAGTAGAGGTAGAACCCGAGTATCACCTCGAAAAATGGGGTCGTGAGTCCAAGGCCGCCTAAAGCGATACTGGGAGTGATGGTTGCGAGGTCTGGTGTCATATTGATTGGTGTCCCTTCTGCAATAGTCCGGATTCCCTGTGGGTCGATGGTGGAGTCCGGCATGCCTGGCTGGATAACATCGGCGGGCGCAGTTGCCGTTTTCCAATCGCGAGCTTTAAAGCGCCCTGTGTTGGCCTGTATGAAATGATTTAACAGGATCGCCGCGACACTGGGATCACCGCCGCCTGCCCTGGCAAAGATGGAGCCACAGGCATGCGTGAACTGCAGAAAAGGCGGCACAGTGCGTGCGACAGTATTGCCAGAAAAGCAGTTGTTGCCGGCAGAAAGGGCCGAGAGCGCCAGGTCAGCCACGCCAGAATTATTGATTACATTATTCTTGATACTATTCCCGCCTGGCTCCCAGAAATTCTTATCGATATTCGGCACAACCAGAACACCATAGTAAATGTGCCCGCTGATCCTGTTGCCCTCGACGAGATTATTAATGCCACCGGCAAGGACGATGCCATTGCCAATTGACGGGTACTCGAGTACATCGGCAGGAGCATCGAAGTTATTATTGTTCTCCACCAGGTTGTTGATGATTGTGTCGCCGTCCTGCGGCGGGTTGGGTTCAGAGTCGAGCGTATTAGGGGCAATGCCAGACATATTGTTACGCCAGATCGAATCGCTGATAACCAGGTTACCCCCAGCATTTGTGCCTGAAAAGCCCAGCGCATTACCCTCGGAGATTATATCGGTAATGAGGGCATTACATGGATGGCACGCACCGATGTAGAAACCCGAGTCCGGTTGTCCTGCCGCCAGGTCGTGGTCAAACTGCCCGTTTGTTGAATTATAGGCGTAGATACCATAGTCTCCATTGGTATAGGCCGTCAAATAACTTCCCCGGTAACCGCTGACGCCTGTCCAATAAAAACCATTGTCACTATAGTGGCGAGCCGTCATATTTTCGAGGACAACATTGTTTGCGAGTACCTCAAAGCCATCGTCGAGCTTGAATTGACCGTCCAGAATCACGCGATTACGATCCCGGCCACGAATGGTAATATTCGCGGTTTTTACTGTGACGGCTTCGTGGTAAGCGCCGTCTGGACTCGTACCCGGTCCTATCGAGACCAGATCTCCTGGTTTGGCAGCATCTACGGCGGCCTGTATCGTGGAATACGCCTCTGGGACACGTAAAATCGCATGATGAAGTACTTGAGAACTAAAGGCGTTGTCGATGACCGAAACAGAATAGCCAGGTGGAGGACTAGAGCCGCCACATGCAGCGAGCATCACCAGCAAGAAGGAAATCAAGGGCACCAGTCCGAACCGGGCGAGCTGCGTTTTGCTTTTTCCCTGTTCCCGGGAGAGAGGCTCCGTACAGAGATGCCGGGGTGGTCGCCATGCGAGCAGCATAACCATCTCCTTTGACGCAATGTGAGCAGGACGATATACATAAGTATAGTTGGCAGGTGGAGTGAATGCAAGAACTTAAAATTTGTGAATTGTTCGCGCATCCGATGAAGCAGGTACCCATTATCCTTAAAGTAGCATCGTTATGGTATGATTGTGATAGCAGAAGTACCTTGTGGAGTACCATACGTGACGAAGGCAAAAGAACCGGCGCCGATACAGGTGACATTCTATACTAAAGCGGGATGCCATTTATGTGAGGAGGCGCGTGATATGCTCGACGATATCGCCGCCTTAACCGCATACGAACTGACGGAGATCGATATTCGCGGCAATCCAGACATATTTGAGAAATATCGCTATCGTATTCCGGTAATTATTGTTAATGGTGATACGCTACTTGAGGGGCGTATCGAATTTCGAGACCTGGCGAAGGCCTTCCACTAGGCTAAAGTACTTGTATTGAGGAAGACAGCTATGGCTATACAACAAGCGAATGATCCCGCGAATCAGATTGACTATCCGCACAGGCAAGCCCTCACACAGTTTATGAATAGCGCGGGTAACTTTCTGTTGGAACACTGGGCAACGCTTATTACCTGGGTCCTGGGCGTAATCGTGTTCGCGGCGCTGAGCGTGCCTTTCCTCTCCTACTTCGGGCTAGATGGAATCTCAAAACAGATATTTTATGCGCTGCATACGCTTTGTGCGCAAATCCCATCACACTCCTTTTATATTTTCGGACATCAACTGGGCATGTGCGCTCGCAACTTCTCCATTTACAGTTCGATGTTTGCCGGCAGCTTGATCTTCGTACTGAGTAAAAAGCGTTTGCCTGGCATCCCATGGTGGTTCTGGATACTGATGATTCTGCCGATGGCTATAGACGGTACGACACAGATGTTTGGCTGGCGCGAAAGCACCTGGGAATTGCGAGTAATAACGGGTACCCTTTTCGGGCTGGGTAACGTCTGGTTTGCGCTGCCCCTCATCCAGAAGATACTGCTCGAGACGCCTCCTGTTCGGCCACAAACGATCTAAAGGGCCCCACGTTAAGGAGCGAGCCTGTGATTGCTGCACACGAGATAACTGTGGCACAGGTACATTATTGAAGATGCTGTTGCATTAGCTATGATTATAGAACTCGGTTTTCCACCGCCACTCGCTGCCATCGGCAGCATTCCACCATTCCAGCAGTGTACCGACTTCGCCTCCCGGTAAGATCACGAGGTTGCCCTGATCCGCTGCCTCTGGCCAGCGATCCTCGCGCCGTATATTTACTCCGTCTAGAAACAGGCGTGTCATCGGAAAGCGCTGGCCCGAGCGTGTCAAGCTCTCGCCTCGCGCGATGACCTGGCCATTGCCAGCACGGACCGTCACCTCCAGCGTTGGGGGAGCAGCATGTACCCAGAGCACCTCGGTCGGGTTGAGCCGTCCACGGGCAAACGGCACTCCGGTCGCGCCTGCTTCGGGATACCAGAGGTCCCACAGCACTGTCTCACTCTCTGGCAGAAAGTCGTGGATATGGACGTTCATCGATTCTCCTCCTTAGATGTATGCATATGACTTGCAGGAATATCTGGCCATTGAGATCTCCGTGGAGTGATTCCATAAAACAAGAGCTGACCGTATTGGCCTGGCGTTAAGAGAGTAGCCTTGCAGGCGCAACGTGGATCGGTGCGGAGCAGTTTTACAAGTTTTCGTTGCAATGGGTATGTAAAGACGCTCCGCCGCTGCGTTTAACGCAGGCTCATGGACAGAAAAGAAGACGACCTGCCCAGCGCAGTATCGCTCGACTACCATGTGTATTCTATGACAGGGGTGCAAATACTACAATTACAATCAAACTGGAGCGAGAACCTGCCTTTTACCACTACCTACACTTTCATGAAGATGAGCATAGACGAAGCTATCGCCAAGAAGCAAGTAATACGCTATAATCAAATGCGTGAAGATACCAGGGCATATGCACTACAATTGGGGACATACCAAGAAGATCTGAGAAATATATGCAAGACCATTCATCGCCAGCGACGACCTTTGCAGTTGCTACACTCGGCTGCAAGGTAAATCAGGCCGATAGCGAAGCCATCAGCGAACAAATGAGCACGGCTGGCTTTGTGCAGCGCGATTTCGGTGAAATCGCAGATGTCTACATCGTCAATACCTGCACTGTGACGCACCTGGGCGACCGCAGTTCGCGCCAGATGATCAGCCAGGCTCGCCGCCGCCATCCGGAGGCTCTACTGGTGGTCACGGGCTGTTACGCGGAGATAAACCCCCAGGCTGTTGCGGCGCTGCCCGGTGTTGATCTCGTCGTGGGCAACAGCGGCAAAGGGTCACTGGTCGAGGTCATCCAGGAGCGCTGTAACCACCCTGCCGTCACTGGAGCGCAACCCCCAGAGACGGGTATCCTCTCTTCTGAACATACAGAACAGAGCCGCTTCTTGCCAATGTTGCAACTAGATGCGCAGCATATCGGCAGCGATGGACCTCTTCCCTTGTACGGGATGGACGAAGAGCCACAACCCGATAACCCGCCTCATTTCGCGCTGGTCAGCGATGGAACGCCCATAAGCGGAACAGCCGGTCCCAGGCTGCTTTCACGTACTCGTGTCCAGATGAAAGTGCAGGATGGCTGTGATAACCGCTGTACCTACTGCATCGTTCCCTACGTACGTGGACAGTCACGCAGCCGCAGCATCGCATCGGTTGTGGAGCATGTGCAGCGCAAAGTGCGCGCAGGCTTCCAGGAAATTGTACTGACAGGCATTCACCTGGGGGACTATCACCCTGATGACGATGAAAAGCACGACCTCGGTGACCTGATCGCCGCACTATTGGGCGAAACGGGTATTGCTCGCATTCGGGTCTCCTCACTGGAACCCGAGGATTTCCGCCTGGAGTGGCTGGAACTGTGGGACGATCCGCGCATGTGCCGGCATCTCCACCTACCCATGCAAAGTGGGTCGGATTATATACTGCGGCGTATGGCACGTCGCTATAACAGCGCCCGTTACCAGAGCATCGTCACGACGGCTAAGCGTCTTGTCCCGGGTATCGCCATCAGCACAGACATTATCACCGGTTTCCCAGGCGAGAGCGATAACGATTTTGAACAGACCTACCAGCTTGCCACAGAATTGCAGTTTGCCAAAGCGCACGTCTTCCGCTTCTCGCCAAGACAGGGCACAGCCGCGGCGCGCATGAAAGGACACATCAAAGAAGAGGTCAAGAAAGCCCGCAGCGAACGCCTGCTTCAGCTGAATGAGCAGGATGGACGGCGCTTCCGCCAGCAGTTCCTGGGTGAAACCGTACAAGTACTCATCGAAAGCTACAAACATGGCCGTTGGGAAGGCCTGACCGATAATTACCTGCGCGTCGAGCTAGATGGTCTGCCTGACCATCCACAACGCGATTGGCAAAACACGCTGGTCAAAGCACACCTGGAGCAACTGGTGGATGAAGGTATACTGGGGGTTGCCGTAGAGTAAAAGAGCGGCGTAACCCATGTTGTATGAATTTGTAAAAGGCCAACCTTATGCTCGTATAATAATAGAGAAGATGTTCATGATCATCAGCACAACATTACAGGACAGGCATCTATGAAACGCTTAACATACCTTCCTTTGTTACTCCTCCTCACACTACTACTAGCAGCCTGTGGTGATTCATTCACGTCTTCACCTACTACTGGCCCTATTGATACTGCAACTGCGCATTCACAGCCGGCCATCACACCATCGATGATGGCTATAGGAAATTTTAAAGAGTATCCACTGCCACAAAACAACAGCGGGCTGATGCGGCCAGCTATTGATCATGCAGGACGTATCTGGTTCGGCGAGATGAGTCGCAATTACCTGGCTGTCTTCGATCCACACACCCAGAAATTTCAGCAGATTACGCCGCCGCATGGACTCTTCGGCATTATGGGCGTAGAAGTTGCACCCGATGATACAGTCTGGTTTGCCGAGCAGTATGCCAATTATATTGGCCATTACTTCCCCGCTACCGGGCAATTCCAGACCTACCCGTTACCTACGCTCGCAGTAGCCGATCCAGGCAATCCTGGCAAGACCCTCACGCTGCCAAGCGCACCGAACGACCTCGCGCTTGATAAACATGGTGATGTCTGGTTCACCGAATTGAATGCCGGTGCTCTCGGAAGACTCGATCCACTCAGCAGCCACATCCAGCAATACCCGCTCTCGGCCAAAAAGAGCGCGCAGGCCCTCAATCCTTATGGAGTGGCTGTCGATCCGCAGGGCATGGTTTGGTTTACCGAATCCAGCACAAACCACGTTGGGCGACTTGACCCGGCCACGGGCCAGATCGGCTATTTTACGACACAGGGATTAGCCGCACCACTTATGGAGATCGCCAGCGACCCTCGAGGTATCATCTGGATTACCTCATTCTCCTCTGGCCTGCTGCTGAGCCTCAATCCAAACACCGGTAAATTCACTCCGTATTATGCTCCATCTAGCAGTGGACTCTATGGGCTTGCCATTACTCCCACAGGCCAGATATGGGTGACCATTGCAGCGGAAAATGTGATTGCTCGCCTCGATGTCGTGGCAAACCGCTTCATTTACTACGCCATTCCGACAAGCGCCAGCTTGCCCTTAGGTGTGGTGATCGGAGCTCATAATACTTTGTGGTTCACCGAGGCTGCCAGTAATAAGGTCGGGATGTTACAGCCATAGCAATCGTAGTGAGATTACGCCAGGTACTTTTCGAACCAGCCCAGGATATGGCGCAGACGCTCCAGGCGCAGCTTTGGATGACCACTACGCGAGAGCCCGTGACTCTGACCTTCAAAACGCACAAACAGCACTTCGCGCCCCAGGTACTTCAAGGAAGCAAAGAGTTGCTCGGCCTGCTCGATACTACAGCGCAGGTCTTGCTCGCTGTGAAGAATGAGCAGGGGGGTGTGGATGTCCTTCACGAACGTGATGGGCGACATGCGCATGTAACGGTCGAGGTCTTCCCACGGCGTCGTATCCAGTTCATCATCGGCAAAGGTCCAACCCAAATCGCAAGAGCCAAAGTCAGAGGCAAGGTTGGTAACACTGCGGTCTGTTACAGCCGCCTTGAAGCGATTGGTATGACCAACCAGCCAGTTCGTCATGAAGCCGCCATAGCTGCCACCCGTGACACCTATGCGCTTCTCGTCAATGTAGCCTTTCTGCACCAATGCGTCGACACCGGCCAGGATATCCAGTGAATCCTTCTCGCCCCATGCACCTCGTACGGCCAGCGAAAAATCCCGGCCATAGCCGATACTCCCGCGCGGATTCGTATAGAGCACAACATAACCTGCCGCCGTCAACAGCTGCATCTCATGGAAAAAACCATAGCCGTATTGTGTTGCAGGGCCTCCATGAACCTCTACGATCAGCGGGTATTTCCTGGATGGATCAAAAGCGTGCGGTTTCATGATCCAACCATCCATCGGCCAGTCGTCAGCGCCAGTATAAGGCATATACTCTGGAGTCGATAACATGATCTCACCGAGTAAAGCATCGTTGAAAGCCGTCAGGCGGCGCAATTCACCCGCCGGCGCAGTCGAGCGCACAAAAGCTTCCTGTACTTGTGTTGGGCTTCCAATCAGCAAAGCCATCTTGCCGGCGGATCGATCGATGCTCAAGTCGCGCACATGTACATCGCCGGGGGTGAGCGTCGGCGGCTGCGCAGCAGCACCACTGCTTGATACAACGAAGACGCGGGATGCGCCCCGGTGGCTGGCGAGCGCGTAGAGCGTTTTGCCATCGGCTGACCAGGCAGGAGCAGGTGCAAGATGCTCGTCACCGATATCACTATTGGTCCAATCCTGGAAGCTGCCCTCAAATCCCTGGGTCAGACATGTAGCCGAACCTTGCGAAGCCTCGGCGGGGATTGTATAGAGGTCAACATGACCACCTGAACGCAGCTTGAGCGACCCCAAAAAGGCGATGGTTTTACCATCGGGCGACCAGGATGGCACGCTGCATGCCAGCGAGCCATCAGTCAGACAGCGCAGTTCACCAGCCCCATTGCTAATGGCCAGGGTATAGACATCGGGACATGGTAAACGCCAGCGGTCCTCGGCACGACTGGAGGCAAAGGCAACGCGTGTTCCGTCAGGAGACCAGGCAGGGTCTGTATCATCCCAGTCCCCATTGGTGAGTTGTTGCGGCTCACCACCGGCAATATCGACCAGGAAGAGGTGATGGCGTTTATCATGAATGAAACCGACACCATCGAGCCGATACCAAAGTCTATCGATGACACGTACTTTGGGCAATGGTTTGCCATCTTCGGTTTCTTCGTCTGCCGGGCCAACCTCCGCATCAAACACCAGGCGTTTACTATCGGGTGACCAGACAGGATTAGAAGCGCCATGCTGCATAAAGGTAAGTTGACGCGCCTCACCTCCATCGGTTGGGATAAGCCAGATCTGGGGTTTGCCTTTTCCCCGCTTCTTCTGCTCCTTTTCATCCTTCCCCAGGGATTCACCTTCACGATCAGATACGAAGGCAAGCCAGCGTCCATCCGGGGACCAGCTGGGACTGTGGGCATTAGCGGGGCCAGCGGTGAAGCGCTTTGCTTCACCTCCCCCGGTGGACACTACCCAGATCGAAGAGCGATAGTCGTACGTACGTTTATCGACGGTTGTGACGACAAAAGCTACACGCTGCCCATCGGGCGAAATGCGCGGCTTGCTTACAGGCTTGAATTGAAAGAGATCTTCGATAGTAATATCGCGCATGACTTTTTCCTTATCTTTTCGGTAGCGGCATCAATAATTACCCTCCTTCTCGGTCAAAGAAATTGGGAGGTCGCTGCTTTATATAACTGGGGAAGCATCAGCGGCGCCGGCGACTGCGCCTCTCGCGATCGATAGCAAAATCAAGTGTTTCATGCAGGCGCTCAAAATCGTCTACGTCAAGTTGGAGTTCTACAGCGGGCAGGTCGTCAGTTCTGGAACGGCCCTCTTCATAGAGTCGCAGGAACAGAGCCAGCTCGATCGGCTGCAAACTATCTTCCGCCTGAAGATCCGAATCGGCTGTTACCTCCAGGTCGTCCTCGTCGTCATCTGGTTCGGCCTGCGTAAAGTAAATTTCAGAACGGGCACAACGGAAGCGGCCCATTAGTTTTAGCGCATCCGTTGAGAGCTCTTCGGCCAGTTCGCGCACGACCTCCATCATCTGGACGAAAGCATCCTGCAATTGCTCTAAGGCATCCTCTTCATCTCCTAAATCGATCTCGTTCCCAGCCCCTAGCTCCTCGCCGCCTGGTTCTGAGCTACTTCCAGCTTCGGGCAAGCGCTGCCGCGCCAGGTCATTCAAGCGTTCGAGCGCCTGCGCAAAAGCTGGCGAGAGCGTGCTGCTCTCCCGTTCCACCTGTCGCGTCTCCTCTTTCTCGCCTGCATCATCTACCTGGTTATCTTCCTCTTCGTCGTCATCTTCATCAGCACCTAGACCCGCCGCTTCCTCCACTGCCAATACCTGCTGATGCAATTGATCGATCACTTCCCGGCTCAAGTATGCAGATACACGCGCCTGTCGAGAGGCAGCCAACAGCAGAAACGGAGGCCAGTCCCGGTAGCGATCTCTACCACGCAAGTAGCGCACCTCCACCATTCCCAACGTATCAAGTCGTAGTGAAAGCTCCATATTTCCCTCCTGCCTGGATAATGAGTTGCCATCATCATACCACAAGAGAGAGCCATCACAACAACACATGCGAAATAAGTCCAAAGAAACATAAATCACCCCGAAATTTGAGGTCGTTAGTGCTATTCTCAAATTTCGGGGTGGTTGATCAGTACCGCATGCAAAGCAGTGGATTACATCGTGCCCACCGGTATCTTACCCAGCTTTCCTGAAGGTGAGGCAAACTCCTCGGTAAACCAGGTATTATTAGTGCTATCGACTGCAAGCCCGTCGTAGGGATGTGTGCCGGTGGAGAGAGTTAGCGTCTTCAGCGCACCTGACGTAGGAGTATAGACGCCAACAATTGCATTCAACGAGTCGTCATACCAGATACGCCCCGTACTGTCTACTCCGATACCCGAGATATGCGTCTGTGATGGGCATGGAGTGGGAGTTACTCCCGGCGTGGGCGAGGGACATGCGCCTATCGACACATTAATGTTTTTATGCGCCTTAGTCGTGGGATTATACCTGCCAATATCACCCGAAAATCCCTCGGAATACCAGATAGTGCCGGCACTGTCCGCAACGATCAAGTGCGGTATTGGACCACCTGCAATGTTAATAACATGCTCCTTGATCGTAATCGTGCCAGTTGTAGTGGGTGTGAAACTCCCAATTTTCTGCGCTCCGCTCTCTGCAAACCAGATCGTTCCAGTCGCATCCTTCGTAATACCATATGGCAAGCTTCCAGTTGTTGCAATAGTAGTCTCGACAAAGGTTTTGGTTGTGGTATTGAAGAAGCCAATTTTGCCTGCAGAGTATTCGGTAAACCAGATATTGCCATTGTTATCGAGGACCAAATCGTACGGGTTAGCGCTGGCCGTGGGTACCTTCCACTGCTTCCAGGCTGGTCCTGTTAGGGTAGCGGGAGAAAGTCTACCGATTGCATTTGTAGTTGGCTCAGTAAACCAGATGTTACCATGCGAATCAACGAGCAGGAACACGGGGCTGGAGAACCCCGTAGGCTCCAGGAAGTTTTTCACCAGTGTACCGTTCGTCCTGTTATACTTGCCGATATAGGACGGGAAAGCGCTGGTACAATTCGGTTCGGCGTCACATCCTGGCTCTGCGACCCAGACATGACTACTTTTATCAAAAGCCACAGCCCATGGAGTGGCTTGCGTAGGCGTCTCGACTACCCCGGCGGCGCGCGCACCGGTTAATCCTAAAATCATCCATGCGAGTGCAATGCTTCCTAAAGTAACGAGCAGCGCCAGACTTAAGCGTACGATCATACCCACATTCAACTTTGATGATCGTGACGCTACCGAGAAATTCTGACCTTTCATACTTTCTTTCAACCTTTGCTGTAACAAATACGTTGACAAACTACACACGACAATAAACACAAACCCTTCCGTATAATGCCTTCATTCTCTGCATGAGACAAGCTACAAAGGTATCATGTAAATG
>Ga0207646_10001276_pt1 | contig 31498 bp, 39 predicted proteins | sample KBSK5502metaG_FD_184343 | JGI IMG/M metagenome (GOLD analysis project Ga0207646, IMG submission 184343) | Corn, switchgrass and miscanthus rhizosphere microbial communities from Kellogg Biological Station, Michigan, USA - KBS K5-50-2 metaG... | ecosystem: Host-associated > Plants > Roots >... | reverse complement strand
CCAGGTAAAGGCGATCACATGGGGAGGTGGTTGATGGCGGCAGGTTGACGCCGCCCTCGCCGTGAACATCAGTCCGTGGTCGTCCCGTTGATGACCTTATTTAGAGGAGTTTCAGATGAGTCCAATTAGAAAGACAGCGTTTGCCGCGGGCGCGCTCTACCTGCTCAGCTTCGTCTCGATCCCGACCCTCTTTCTCTACAATCCGCTGCGCGCTTCGAACTACATCGTCGGGCATGGCTCGAATACCGGCATCATCGTCGGCGCCATCCTGGAGATGATCGTGGCGCTCGCCGGTATCGGCACGGCGGTCGCGCTGTTCCCGGTGGTCAAGCGGCAGAACGAGGGAGTCGCTCTCGGCTTCGTCGGCACGCGAACCCTGGAAGGCGGCGCCATCCTCGCTGGCGCGGCGTGCGTCCTGTCGCTCGTCACCTTGCAGCAGGCGGGAGCCGGAACGAATGCGTTGGTCACCGGCCATGCGCTGATCACCATGTATGACCGGATCGCCCTGCTCAGCCAGAGCTTCATCCCGGCCGTCAACGCCCTGTTGATCGGCTCGCTGTTGTACCAGTCGCGCCTGGTGCCACGGTGGCTTCCGCTGCTCGGATTCGCCGGGGCGACCCTTCTGGTCGCCGGCGATGCGGCCATACTGTTCGGTCTCATCGGGCAGCATGCCTCTACGACAGGGCTGTTCGCAATCCCGATCGCAGTCTGGGAGTTTTCGCTGGGCGTTTATTTGGTCGTCAAAGGCTTTAAGCCCTCTGCCATCACCGCCCTTTACAGCCGACCTGTCGGAGTGGACAACGCTTCCATGGCCCCTGTGGCTGCTCGGTAACGTCTCACGCCTCCACTCGGCATAGCTAGGAGCCCGGCATCGGCCGGGCTCCGACAATCTGGCCAAACCGTGTCCATTCCAACAGGTGCATTGACCCAAGTACGCGCCCCGCGCGTTTGGTCGCCCTGAGCCTATAGAAGAAAAGGAGTCAAAAAGTGCGTTCAATCCTTGTCCGCATCGCCACAACAACCGTCGCCGCCTTGGCCCTCATCATGGCTGCGGCATCCCCAGTCCAGGCCGCAAGCGTGACCAATTGTAATGACATCGGTGCCACTACGCCGTGCTTTGAGAAGATCTGGTCAGACGGGGCGCAAGTCAAGATGACTTTTGTCGACCTTAACCCGGCGCCATCCAACGCTCCCACACGCAACTTCTACGTCCTGGCGCCACAGACCGGCGCCGCCCAGGGCAGTGTGCCCTTCCTGCACGATCACGTCATCGGCGCCGTGTCACCACAGAGCCATGGCAACGACCGTGGCAACAACCCTGTTCGCTACCACGTCTACTTCGTCTTCTGCAGTGCTCAGGGCATCTCCAGCGGTGGCTGCGTGCCTGCGATGACCTCAATCCCCGGTCTGGGAACGATGCCCTTCGCCAAGACCGTAAACGGGCAAAGGCTGACCTCCGCCGAGGCCATCGAGTCGCCGGCACACTCCGGACTCCTGACCTCTTCGACACGAGGGGAGAGTTCATCGCCACAATCAAACCCCGGCAAGAAGACGAATCCCGATAGCAGGCCATAGCCCCTTCGAGCGGACGAAAGTGTGGGAGACGGGGGCTGCGTCCCCCGTCTTTCTCTTTCGACGCCATACGCAGACGCCGTCACGTGTCAGCAAGTGCCGTTTTGGATTCGGCCGCCGAAAAATTTCGAGCCGATAAGTATCGACAAACGCTGACTGGTGGTCATGAGTCTGGTGGTACGACGTCTCGCTCGTTAATGGGTCAATCAGGACACGGTTCGTCGGAGCGGGTTCGGTCTGATGCACTCCTTCGCATGACTGCCAACTAGCGTTTTAGCTGCGCCGACCCGAGGTCGCGTCGCGCATGGCGTGTTCGGGGTCGACCGTGGACGTTGCGTACTCCGGACGCCGGAGAAGCCGGTAGGTCTGGATGGTGATGCCCCGGGAAGTGGTCCGCGAGTTGACCAGGTCGAGCGCGAGGTCCGGACCGGAATCGGGGAAGAGTCGTGTGCCCTGGCCGATGACGACGGGATAGGTGAGCAGGTCGAGTTGGTCGACCAGGTCGTTGGCGAGTAGCCATCGGACGAGGGCACCGCTGCCGGGCACCAGCAGTGTGCCGTCTTGATGCGCCTTCAGATCACCGACCGCCGTGGCGAGGTCGCCCTGCAGGACCGTCGTGCCCGCCCACTGCGGGTCGACGAGGCTGGTCGATGCCACGTACTTGGGCCGGCTGTTCAGCGCGGCGGCGATCGGGCTCGTGCTCGGATCGGCCATCGCTCCCCAGGAGCCGGCGAAGATCTCGTACGTCCGCCGGCCAAAGAGGAACGCGGCCGTGCCGCCGTAGACCTGGTTGAGGTAGTCCCCGGTTTCGGTGTCGAGAAGTGGGATGGCCCATCCGCCGCGCTCGAAGCCGCCGCTGCGATCCTCGTCAGGTCCGCCCAACCCCTGCATCACGCCGTCCACCGAGACGTTGGTCGTGGTCGTCAACCTCATGTCGTGGTCACCTCCTCAATGTGCATGCCTGGTGCGCTCATGAGGCGAGAATAGCAAGCCCCAGACAGGGCGTCTTGTCGGAAACGGACGGTCGCGGCGGCAACTGGTGGGTCCTGAATCGGAGTTATGGTTGATCCGACTGTGACCTGGACCTACGCTATCGCATCAGGCTAAAGTCTGCGGATGGCCGGCTTTCAACAGGAAACGCTCGACGCTATCGGTCGTCAGCGCGAAGTCAGGTTCACGACACCCGGTCGGCGGACGGGCAAACCGCGGTCTGTCACAATCTGGGTTTCCAGTGATGGCCGCCGGGTGTTCATACGCTCTGGTGGCGGCATGACACGTGACTGGCCACAAAATCTCATCAAATCAGGCAATGGCACGCTGCACGTCGGCGGCACGGATGTCCCGGTTCGCGCCAGACATCTTACCGATCCGGCCGAGGCTCGCTGGGTGTCCGAACTCGTGATTCGCAAGTACGGTCCAGCCGTGAAGCGATCGCTTGAAGGCGGGCCTCCCACTCCAGCCGAGCAGGCTACCTTCGAGCTGTTCCTGGCTAATTAGGAGGCGCCTCGACGGAGCCCATCGCTCTGACGGTGAGGCATTCGCAGGTCAAACCCGCATGACGCGCTGGGATTTACTGACCTCGGGAACGGAGGGTGCCCTGCCGATGCCCGATTTGGTGCCTTGGGCGTCGAGGATTCGGGCGGTGAGAGTGGCGAGTTGGTCGACCTCATCGGTGCTGAGATGCGCGAAGAGCCGCCGCTCCAGCGCGGCGATGTGGTCCTCCTGAGCCTCCTTAAACTTCTGGATCCCCTTGCGGGTAATCGCGACGTCGACACCGCGACGGTCGTCGCCGGAGGGCGCCCGGGCGACCAGTCCCCGCGCCTCGAGTTCGGCCACGAGCCGTGACACCCGGCTCTGGCTGAACGGCGCCCGTTCGGTCAGATCCACCATGCGAAGGCGGCCGTCTGGAGAGAAGACAGCGAGGAAGAGGAGTACCTCGAACTCCCGCAGTCCGATCCCGTGCTCGCGCTCCAGATCGGCGTCGAGCTCACGGGCGAGGGTCTGGCCCGCCCGTATGAGGCCCAGGAATGCTGCGGCCCGTCCGGGCGTCACGTACTTGAGTCCGTTGGGGCGGATCACGATGCCATCGCGCACCCGGGTACGCGAGGTTCTCCCAGGGGCCGCCGCCCGCGCCATGCGCCAGATTCTAACTCGAAGTTGCATTCACACGCATGGATAAATTATGCTCGCGCATGCATTCTAAAATCGAGCAAAAGGCAGTGGGTCAGTGCCCCGAGAAGGAGGTAGCGATGGTGAGCTGGAGCCAAGCGATCATCCAGGAGTTCCACGCCAAGGGCGGGAAGGGAGTGGGGCAGTTCGGGGACCGGCTGATACTGCTCACCACCACGGGGGCGCGAAGCGGAGAGGAGCGCATCTCGCCGGTGATGTACCACCGCGACGGGGAAGGGTACGTTGTCGTCGCATCGAAGGCGGGAGCGCCTGACAACCCCGGGTGGTACCACAACCTCAAGGCGAATCCTGTGGCGAGGGTGGAGGTGGGGGCGGAGACCGGCACCGAGACCTTCGAGGTGCGGGCCCGCGAGGCGGAGGGCGAGGAACGGGAGCGCATGTTTGCCGAGCGCGTCGCGATCGCGCCAGGGTTTGGCGATTACCAGCGGAATACCTCGCGGCAGATTCCGGTCATGATCCTGGAGCGGATCGGCTAGCGCTGCGACGAAGGGAGGGTTGGGATGGCCAGCATCTTTATCACCGGCTCGGCTGATGGACTCGGACAGCTAGCCGCCCGGAACTTGGTAGCGCTCGGCCACGACGTCGTCCTGCACGGGCGCAACCGCGATCGAGCGCGAGACGCGATGCGCGCCGTCCCGGGCGCCCGAACGGCGCTCGAGGGCGATCTGGCCAGCATTGAACAGACGCGCCTCCTTGCGCAACAGGCCAACGGGGCCGGACCGTTTCAGGCCGTCATCCACAATGCTGGCGTCTACCGTCCGAGTGCAGAACGCCGCGAGACGGTTGACGGGCTCGATGAGGTCTTCGCCATCAACGCCCTTGCGCCATACCTGTTGACCGCCCTCATCGAAGGACCTCCGCGGTTGATCTATCTGACTTCGGGCTTGCACCAAGGCGGCGACCCGGATCTGCGTGACCTGCCGTGGCGCGAGCAGCGCTGGAACGGGTCTCAGGCATACGCAAACTCAAAGCTGTTCGATGTCGTGCTGGCCTTCGCCGTCGCCCGCCTCTGGCCTCACGTTTTGTCGAACGCAGTCGATCCTGGGTGGGTCCCTACGAAGATGGGTGGCCCGTCGGCGTCCGACGACCTGGAGCAGGGCGTCGCGACCCAAGTGTGGCTCGCGGTCAGTGACGAGCGTGGCGCGAAGGTGAGCGGCCGGTATTTCTATCACAAGCGGACTCGAGCCGCTCATCCTGCGGCATCAGACGTCACTGTCCAGAACGCGTTTCTGGCCGCTTGCGAACAGTTAACCGGTGTAAGGCTTGCCTCGGCGGTCAGGACGTAATCGCGCGAACAAACGGTGCCCGAACGGGAACTGGCAGCGGCCTGTTGAGGCATTGAACTGTACCTTCTAACCTGTTGCGCCTAGTCGAGCGGTACTCAATGCTGGAGCTCGTTGACAGGTTTTGGATGAGCGTCGCGAATTCGGCCCGGACGGCGATCGGGGTAATTGTCGTGTGAAAAGCGGAGTCGAACGGGACGCTACTCCGGTCGCCGCTGCGACGCAAAAACATGGGCAGGCGAGTACGCGGGCCGAGATGGCGCGCGCCGCCGGTAACGGGATGGAGTTCGCGTCGGCATTGTCTCGGACGAGAGGCTCGACGCTTGTCGGCCTGATGATGGGACTGCAGCGGCAGGCGGGGAACCTGGCCGTTGAGTCGCTCGTCGCCGCATCCAGCACCTCGACGGCGAGCGTGCAGCGAGCCGCGCCAATCGACGACGACCGCCACCTCAGCGCGCCATTGCTCAGTTCGCATCCTCGCCTCGATCAGGCGTTTCACAATAATCCACCGCTCGGACCGACGGATGCACCGGAAGACATCGCGGCCTTTCAAGCTGCTCTGGCTCAGGTTATCGGCCCTCTTCCCGGTTCTTTCAACGCAGCGACCCAGACCTTCGACGGTCGCTGGGGTCGGGAGACCGTGGCGGCCGTGCGCCGGTACCAGGCGGACCGCGGTATCCCGCCCGGCGGGGGGAGGCAGGTAGGCGGACGCTCGGTGCGCTCGACGCCGATCTGCGTGGGGGCGTCAAACCAATCCCTAAACCCATTCACGTCGACCCCTATGAGCCTGGCGAGCGAGAATTTTCGGCCAGCTCTCCGGGGAAGTTCGAGAAAACGCCCGACGGCATTGTGCTCTTCGGCTTTCCGATAAACAAGCAATTCTTAAAGCCGGAGCATCGGGCGTTCCTGAAGCAGCTCGTCAGCGATTTTGATCTGGCGAACACCGCCACGGTCACGCCGCTGATCGAAATCGTCGGCTTCACCGATTCAGTCCGGCGGAAGGAAGGCAATGTCGATCTCCGCGAAGACCGCGCCGACTCCGTCTTCCTCTTCCTCGCCTCGCGTGGTGGAGATCCGAAGGTCCTGGGAACGGAGCGCGGCGCGCCACTCGATCAGTCGCTCGCGAGCAACGACACCCGGGAAGGCCGAGAGCGGAATCGCGCCGTTCGCATCAAGGCCGACGCGATCCTGCCCGATCCACCGGAACCCAAGCCCTTGCCAATCCCTGACCCCCCAGGGACAAGCCGATCCTGGTCTCTAGAGGCCGTGAATCAGCTGTCGCCGCCACTCGAGCCCGGCATCGCCATCACGATCGGGACGTTCAAGCTGCGCGACGTCACGCATGGCAGCAAGGTCTTCAACCTCCTGTTTGTCGCGGCTGGTCCCGGACTGTCAATCGAGTTTCCGGCCAGCAAAGCGATTCCCAGCCAGACGCCGTTCAAGACGAGAAGCGCGGCACGACCCGACGATTTCAGTGGGGGTGGGGCAATCGCCGCGGTTAATGTGGGTCCCGGGACGCCGGTTGCACAGGCGGCCCTCCCGCCGCATACCGACCCCGAGGCGATCGATATCTCCGGGTGGAACGTTGGGTTCTCGGTCGGCGCGTCGCTCGTGGCTGGGCGCTGGCAGCTCCTTCCCTGATCGACGTCCTCACACGGTGATGACGACCTTTCCGCGAGCGTGGCCTCCTTCCAGGTACCGGAGAGCTTCCGGAACTTCAACTAGCGGGTAAGGTCTATCGATGATGGGTGCTACGCGGCCGGCTTCAAATAGCTCCTTCAGGAACGCGACATCCTCCTGTTTGAATGGTCTCCACCACCACATGACACCCATCTTCTTGGTTCCTATCATCGAGATTAGCGGACCTAGAAGCGCAACCTGGACCAGTCGAGGCGTGGATCCTCCAACCATCACATAGACCACCGCAGGGCTTAGTCCACGTCTGCAATCGAAGATCGAACGACGTGCCACGACATCGACGATCCGGTCGTATCGCTGCCCGTTTCGGGTGAAGTCCTCCCGCGTGTAATCGATGACGTGGTCTGCGCCGATCGAGCGCAGCATGGTCAGTTTGTTGGTGCTGTCAACGCCGGTCACTTCCGCTCCGAAATACTTCGCGATCTGGATGGCGAAAGGACCCACGCTTCCGCCCGCGCCGTTGATCAAAACCCTGTCGCCTGGCTGGATCCCTCGTTTGCCGCGAAGAGCCTGGAGTGCGAGGACTGCCGATTGCGGGACAGTCGCAGCCTCCTCGAAGGTCATCCTCGCCGGTTTCAGCGCGAAGGCACTCGCCGGAGCACAGACATACTCGGCAAACGCGCCGAAGCCATGCTGGGTCATGTCCCCGAACACCTCGTCGCCTGGCCTGAGCTGCGTCACGTCCCTGCCAACAGTCTCGACACGGCCCGCCACGTCCAATCCCAGACCGTGGTTCCGCGGCTTGCGCAACCCGGTACCAACGCGTGCGATCAGAGGCCTTCCGTACAGATAGTCCAAGTCAGCTGCATTCAAGGAAGCCGCCAGAACTCGAACCAGCACGCCGAGATCCTTGACGACCGGCTTATCGATTTCCCGGAGTTCGATGACATCGGGTGAGCCGTACTGGTACCGGACGATCGCCTTCATTTTTCTGGGCCACGCCGTGGCGAGCGGTGACTTGGGATGCAATCCCAACCCGTCATGAGGTTTGGTCTTCGCCGAGGCGCTCGTGCTATTTCATAGCGGCCGGGAGTTTCAAGGCGGCAAGGAGCTCACGGCAGGCCCGCTCGCAACGCCGGCAGGCCTCGGCGCACACTCGGCAGTGCTCGTGCATCCGGGCATGCCGCTCGCACTCGTCGCCGCAGCTCTTGCAGCTGGCCACGCAGGCCTCCAGGAGCGGCGTGGCGACGTTGGCGTCGTACTCGCCCTGGCGGCTGATGACCCCGACCGTCGCGCCGCAGATGTCGGTGCACTCCAGGCACAGCCGGATGCACTTGACGAGCTCGGCGACGTTCGGCTCGCTCAGGTCGGCGTCGGCGTCGGCCGCGCAGGCCTGGGTGCAGTCGCTGAGCGCGTCGATGGTGGCGGCCAGCACCCCGGGTTCGACGTCTAATTCGCGTCGATAGGTTTCCACTATCTGCCTGGCGTAGCTCATAGCTCCCTCCTTGCTCGGCGACGGGGGCAAGCACCCGAACTCCCGTACTCCGTGCTCATAACCGTCGGGCGTGAATCGGTGAATGTGCTGCAAGTCTAGCTCCGGCACCGACTTAGCTCCCATGGGACGCCGTCCAGGCGAGGAGGCGGTCGGCGCCCCAGGAGTTGACGACTTTGGCGGGATCTACGCCGGCTTCTGCCGCCTGTTCGCACCCGAGCCCCATCCATTCCAGCTGGCCGGGGGCGTGGGCGTCGGTGTCGATGCTGACGTAGCAGCCCGCGCCGACCGCCAGGCGCAGCAGCTCGGGGGGAGGGTCGCGCCTCTCAGGGCGGGAGTTGATCTCGACCGCCGTTCCTGTCCTCGTGCATGCCGCGAAAACCTCCTGCGGATCGAACGTCGAGGGCTTGCGACCCCGTCCGACGATGATCCGGCCGGTGCAGTGCCCGAGGATGTCGCTGTGGGGGTTCTCGATTGCCCGGACCATCCGCCGCGTCATCTCGGGAGACTCCATTCGCAGCTTGGAGTGGACGCTGGCCACAACGACGTCGAGGCGGCTCAGCAGAGGCTCTTCCTGGTCGAGAGTGCCGTCTTCGAGAATGTCGACTTCGATCCCGGTCAGGATCCGGAAAGGTGCGAGCTCGGCATTGAGCTGGTCGACCAATTCGAGCTGCTGGCGGAGCCGTTTGGCGTCCAGGCCGTTGGCGACTGTCAGGCGGGGGCTGTGGTCAGTCATCGCCAGGTAGGCATGCCCGAGCGATGCGGCCGCTCCCGCCATCACCCTCACCGAGCTGCCGCCGTCGGACCAGTCGGAGTGACTGTGGCAATCGCCCTGCACGGCTGAGCGCAGTTCGGTCGCCGTCTGGCTCAGAGCCGGCCCGCCTCGGTGCTCGAGCTCGAGCAGATACCCCGGGGTCTCTCCGGAGAGTGCTTCCGAGATGATCTTGGCGGTGGTCTGACCGACCCCTGGGATCCCAGCCAACCCTCCGGATTTGTGCAGCGCTCTTAAGTGGTCCGGTTCGAGCGCCGCCACCGCCCGAGCCGCCCGGCGGAACGCGCGCACTTTGTACGACTCAGCACGCCCTCGCTCCAGAAGGTAAGCGATCCTCTCGAGGGCCTCGACGGGCCCGGTTACTCGGGTCATGGGCTTCACGGTAGCGAAGCAGCTTCAGCATCCGGTTTGTTTCAATTGAAGGACGATGGAAGGAAAGGGCAATCTGCAGCGGCGCTTGGCAGTGCTGCTCCGTGAGGCGGAGCAGGCGCACGGCGAATATGAGAAGTCACTTGGACATCGCGATGACGATTGGCCTGACTGGTACGCGGCTTTTATCGCGAAACGCCTGAGTGGCGACTTCAGGTAGCAACGCGCCCCGCCAGGCCTTGATTGTGGCGGCGCAGCTCGCTCTAGCCTGAGCGACGGACATCAGTGGAGAGTTGATCTGTGAGAGTCGTAATCGAGACGCACTGGCCTGATCGATGATCATCGACGCGACGACACTCTTGAGCTCGGCGAGTTCAGTCGCCTAAGCTCGACGGTTGCGTCGCGGTCATTGGCGGGCGGCATCTGTGGGACCGCCACGTTCCGGATGAACGCTGGGATCAGTGAGTTGCGGTTGTCGTCATCGCGAGGCAGGACCAGCTAGCGCGGCTGGTGAGGATCAGTCGTGTGCCGCTGGCGAGCATGGCTGCCCCGAGAGCCAGCTGGTGAATCGGCCCAGGGAAGCCGGCCAACGGCACGGCCAACATCGACAGCACCGCCAGGTCGGCGAGGACGGCGATGCCTCCGGTGGCGGCCGCACCAAGAAGCATCATCTGTGGTGCGATGCGAGGCAAGTGCGCCGCGGGCCCCGTTGCGACGATCGTCCAGATTCCGCAGCTGATTGCCGCGGCCACAAGCAGCGCGGGCGCAAGGTGGGCCTGACCGCCGTCGAACAGTCCGCTCTCCGACACGGAACCTCGCGATCTGGCGGCGAACGCCCAGAGCGCCGCAACGATCGGGGCGGTAGCGAACAGCGCCAGCACCACCCGCCGCGCCTGCGCCGCCGCCATCTCCGGCCAAAAGGAAGCCGCGAGGGTGCGAGCGTCTCCGAACTGACGAAGCGCGAGTTGCACCGCTTCGCCGTGCCCCATTCCGTTCCGCTTATTGGCTTCCGCCGCCTCGACGAGCCCGTCGCGCAGCTCGGCCAGAATGTCCTCGCGAGGCCCCGCTGGTCCCGGTAGTCGGGCGCCGGTGGCCGTGAGCAAGCTGTCGATCGGGTCGCTTCTCGCCGCTGAGGTCATAGCGTTCCGGCGGGCGCTCCGCCCAGCAAGGTTGAGACCGCCCTCGAAAACTGCTTCCAGGACTGACGCTCCTCGGCGAGTCGGCGGCGGCCGCGTTCGGTCAGCTCATAGGTCCGGCGCCGGCGGCCCGACACGGTCGACCATTTGCTTCGGATTAGCCCGGCGCGCTCGAGCCGATGCAGCGCGGGGTACACCGTCCCGGTGGGGAGATCGAAGCTGGCGCGGCTTCCGGCGCGCACGGCCTCCATGATCGCGTAGCCGTGTAGTGGCTGTGCCTCGAGCGAGGCCAGGAGGATCGAGTCGAGATGACCCTTGACCGCCTCGGCGCGCATAGCTAGCGATTCTACATGTTAGGATACGTAGCGGTCCTACATGTAGATGTTCGAGACCATCGCGCGACTGTCGATCAAGTTCCGATGGCTGGTCCTGGCCGTGTGGATTGTGGCGCCGCTGCTCGCCGCGCGCAGCCTGCCGTCCCTGGCCAGCGTGACTAGCACGAATAACGCCCAGTTCCTGTCGGCCAGCAGTCCTAGCCAACATGCCGCCGCATTGGCTGCGCCGTTTCAGGGCAAGAACGCGGGTTCCACCGCCATCATCGTCGTCTCCCGTTCGGACGGTCCACTCACGGCCGCCGACAACTCGGCGGTCGATCAGCTCGAGGAGACGATCGCCGGCGTGTCGGAGGTCACGTTCGTGCGCGATCAGGGCACGTCACAGGATGGCCAGGCCCGCAAAGTCCTCGTGGCGACTTCGATCGGGACCCTGAACGAAGCGAAGATCGCCAGCATCGTCAACACCATCCGCAACGACTTCGTGGCCGCACGCGCCCCGCCCGGGCTCAGCTTCCACCTGACCGGGGCCATGGCGCAAAGCGCGGACGCGCTGGCCGCATCGACGAGCAGCAGCGGCAACATCCAGAAGTTCGTGCTGCTCTTCGTGATCGTGTTGTTGTTCATCGTATTCCGCTCGGTGTTGGCTCCGCTGGTCACCCTCCTGCCGGCGGTGGCGTCGCTGCTGCTGGCCGGACCGGTGATCGCGCAGGCCTCCATGGCCGGCCTCCCCGTTTCCCCTGTCACCCAGCAGCTATTGGCGGTCCTGCTCGTTGGCGCCGGCACCGACTACGGATTGTTTCTGGTGTTTCGCACTCGCGAGGAGCTCCGCCAGGGTGCCGCCCCGAGGGAGGCCGTGGTCAGGGCGATGGCGAGGGTCGGTCAATCGATCACCTTCTCTGCTGTAACCGTGATCGCCGCTCTGCTGTGTCTCTTGCTTGCCACCTTCGGTCTCTATAAAGGCATCGGGCCGTCGCTCGCGATCGGGCTCGGCATCATGCTGCTGGCGGCATTGACTCTGCTGCCGGCCCTGCTCGGCATCTTCGGCCGAGCGGTGTTCTGGCCATCGCATCCCGCTGCAGGGCAGCCGACGATCGGCCTGTGGGGACGCGTCGCCGCACGCGTCGTGCGACACCCAGTCCCCACGCTCCTGCTGGGCTTCGTCTTGTTCGGCGCTCTGGCTAGCGGTCTGATCGGCTACCGCATCAGCGGTTTCGCCGCGAGCGCCGCCGCACCTGGCAGCGACTCGGCGGCGGGCATGGCGGTGATCGCCGCGCACTTCCCCGCCGCAAGCAACAATCCCGACAGCCTCGTCTTGCGCTTCGCAGCGCCGGTCTGGGACCACGCCGCTGACCTGGCCCACGCCCAGCAAGAGCTGGCCGCTTCCACCGACCTGCGCGCGTCGGCCGGACCGTTGAATCCCAACGGCACGCCGCTGAGCGCCGACCAACTGGCCCAACTACACGCCGAGCTCGGCTCGCCGGCGGCGCTACCCGCCACGCCGTCAGCCGGATCGACGGTGTCCTCCGCCCTCTACGAGGCATATCGATCGACGGCGCAGTTCATCAGCACCGACGGCCGGACGGCGCAGTTCTATGCCATCCCGAGTGCTGGGCCGGCCGGGAGCAGCCAGGCGCTCGACTCCATCCCCGCGATCCGAGCCGACCTGGCCGCCGCGGCTCGCGACTCGGGTGCCCACGACTACGGCGTCGCCGGTCAGGACGCCGTGAGCTACGACATCGGCCACACAGCCACCAGCGATCTTCAGGGCATCGTGCCTGTCGTGCTCGTGATCATCGCCGTGTTGCTCGCCGTCCTGCTGCGAAGCCTGATCGCACCCTGGTACCTGATCGTCACCGTCGGGTTGTCCTACCTCGCCTCCCTTGGCTTCGCGATGATCGTTTTCGTGCACCTCGGCGGTGATTCAGGGCTGAACTTCGTCATCCCGTTCCTGCTCTTCATCTTCGCCATGGCGCTCGGGGAGGATTACAACATCCTTCTTATGAGCCGCATTCGCGAGGAAGCCCATACGTTTCGGGCGCTGGGCGACGCCCTGACTCGGGCGGTCGAACGCACCGGTGGCACGATTACATCCGCCGGTTTGATTCTCGCCGGCACCTTCACCGTCCTTGGACTCGCCAGCAACAACACCCAGGCTCACCAGCTCGGGTTCACCATCGCCTTCGCCGTTTTCCTGGACACCTTCTTCGTGCGCACGCTGCTGGTGCCCTCCATTGCTGTGCTGCTCGGCCGCTGGAACTGGTGGCCCTCCGCGCTGTCCAGGTCCTCGGCCAGCCCGCCATCCGCAACCTCTGGCGTGGTCGGGAGGTAGCTCGCTGGTGGAAGCCGACGGCCTGATTCGACCCGGCGGCCCGCTATTTACAAATCAGGCAGGCGCTACCGAGACATATAGATATAGGTGTGGCCTTCCAGCCCTGGGCGAGCGGGTCGGCTCAGCGCCGCTCGTTGATGCGGATGAGGTTGCCTGCCGGATCGCGAAAGGCGCAGTCGCGAACCCCGTACGGCTGCTCGGTCGGCTCCTGGACGACTTCGGCGCCGCTGGCCTGCAGCCGCGCGAAGGTGCCCTCGAGGTCGGCGGTGGCCAGGATGATGGCGGCGTAGCTGCCCTTGGCCATCATCTCGGCGATACTTCGGCGCTCGTCGTCGGTGACGGGGCCGGGGCCGAGGCCCGGCGGGTGCAAGACGATGGACGTGCCGGGCTGGTCGGCGGGGCCGACCGTGATCCAGCGCTTCCCGCCGTATCCGACGTCGTTGCGGACCTCGAAGCCGAGGGTGTCGCGATAGAAGGCCAGGGATGCTTCCGGGTCGTCGTGCGGAAGGAAGGTCGCGTGAATCGTGAGGTCCATGGCGGTCATGCTAGTTGCGGCTCGGTGACCGCGGATTCTCGATTTCTGATCGGTCTGGTCACCTGTTTCGCCACGCACGGCGGCATCCCTGCCGTGGCGCGCGCCGCCTGGCGCCGGTAGGTGCTGGGCGGCATACCGACGAGTTCGGTGAAGCGAGTGCTGAAAGTGCCAAGCGACGAGCAGCCGACCGCGAAGCAGACCTCGGTGACGCTGAGGTCGCCGCGACGCAGCAGCGCCATCGCGCGCTCGATGCGCCGCGTCATCAGGTAGCTGTATGGAGACTCGCTGTAGGCGAGGCGGAACTCGCGGCTGAGATGCCCGGCCGACATGTACACGCCACGGGCGAGCGCCTCGACGTCCAGCGGCTGTGCGTACTCCCGGTCGATCCGGTCGCGGACGCGGCGCAGTCGCGCGAGGTCGCGCCGGCGCTGCGCCGATGCGGGTCCGACTGCTCGATGCACGGCCGCGCGGACATCTTTGCCGTTCGGGTTTAAGCCGACCTCCATGTTCTTCAGCTTAAAGCCTACGTAATACAGCCCGATACACATAAGGCTCAACCTCTTCTGGCCAGCTTGACGTGGGCACGGTGCACCCGGATGAGATCGTGCGAGTCGGCAGCGTGCACCCGGCGAGGCGTGCGCGTCACCGCTGCTGGCTAAAGCGCACCACGTTGCCCGATGGGTCGCGAAATGCGCTGTCGCGGACGCCGTAGCCCTGGTCCATCGGCTCCTGCAGCACCTCCGCACCCGCTCGGCACACCTGCTCGAAGGTTGCGTCGCAGTCGTCGGTGGCGAAGATGACGGAGCGGAGCATGCCATCGGCCAGGAGTTGCGACATCACCTTCTTGTCCTGCGGTGAGGCGTTCGGATTGGCCTCCGGCGGCTCGAGCACGATGTTGACGTCGGGCTGTGCCTTCGGGCCCACCGTTACCCAGCGCACGCCGTCGTACTTGACGTCGATACGAACCTCGAGACCAAGGACGTCGCGGTAGAACGCCAGGGCTTCGTCGTGGTCGTGGACGGTTATAAAGCAGTGCGAGACTTTCAATTCCATATCCGGCACCTTAGATAGGTCGCGCGGGGGAATGCTTCTCCATTCCTGACCGATGTGGAGGCGTATTCCTGAGACCGGTCAGAAATCAAGAAGTAATCGCGGATTGCGGGGCCTAGGCTGACAATATGACGCGGCCAACGCCGCGAATTTGACAGGAGGAAAGCAATGAAGATCAAGCTGATCAGCATTTACGTAGACGACCAGGAGAAGGCCTTGCGCTTCTACACCCAGGTGGCCGGCTTCGTGAAAAAGGCGGACGTTTCCCAAGGGGGGTATCGGTGGCTCACCGTGGCGTCGCCCGAAGATCCGGACGGCACCGAGCTGCAGCTCGCGCGCAACGACAACCCCGCGGCCAAGGCCTACCAGGAGGCGCTCTACCAGCAGGGCCAGCCGGCAGCCATGTTCTTCACGGACGACGTCGAGGGCGACTATCAGCGGATGAAGGCCGCCGGCGCCGAATTCAAGATGCCGCCCACCAAGGTGACAGGCTCGACCATCGCCCAGGCGAATGACACCGCTGGCAACCTGATCCAGATCGCGCAGCTGGACCGCGCACGAAGCGGAGCGGGGCGCCGGTAAGCCGCTCGGAGCCAGCCGGTCGCGGCGGGTTGCCACGTCTCGGAGGGCATGGCCCCGCCGCGGTTCCTTCGGCGTTCAGGTAAGGACCGAACGCCGTAGGAAGGTCAGGCGCCCCGCAACACCCGAGAGGAGCGGTCAATGAGGGCCGCCGCCGCGACTTCGTGCCCAAAAGGAGTCCAGTCGGCACGGGAGTTGTTGGAGGTCACGATCATGCTCCGCGTGCCCATTATCGTCGTGACACGGGTCACAGCTGGGAAGCAAGTGAGTCACGCGGCGATAGGGCGCCGGCTAGCGCCCAACTGTTAGGGATATCGCAGGGGACCGCCACTAACGTTGCTGCCGGGACCCGAATGGCGAATATCTGTAACGGCACAAGGGGAGGGATGGGCCAGCGCGGTCAGTCGGGAGTGGAATTCGGTCTGATCGTCCCTGTTCTATTCCTCCTGGTCCTCGGGGTTGGGGGTCTAGCCCCGGCCTTTTAACACGGACGTGGCTCTGCAAAACGCAGCCCGTGAGGGCGTGCGGCACGGCATCTGGTGGGACGCCAGCACCAGTACCAACCCATACGCAAACAGTACCGATCTCCGCAAGGCCGTCCAGGACGCGATGCAGTGCTCATCGTGCGTCCAGCTGCAGACTTCCACCGGGCAGACGTGTCCCGTGAGCTATCCGATCCCGGCGACTGCCTACCCCACCAGCACCGGGCAGATCTGGATGTACGCCTGCTTCAACAACGACCCGGCGGCCGCGACGGCCGCGCCCGGTCAACCGATCACGGTCCTCCTGACCGAAACCGTCCAGACTTTTGTTCCGCTCCCAGGTGGCGGCAACACCCTGAGATTGCAGGCCGCAATCAGCATGATGACGCAGAGCACCTGACGATGAGCCGCAGATTCCGCTCGCGACCAACGCACGGACAAGCCATGGTGGAATTCGCCATCGTTGCTCCCGTCTTCTTCCTGCTGGTGCTCGGCATCTTCGAGTTGGGTCGGCTAGTCTACGTCTACAACACCCTCCAGGGCGCCGCGGTGGATGCGGCCCGGGTCGCCATTCGTTACTCGACGCCCCTTCCCTCGGATGCCGATGTCGAGCAACGGGCGCAGGCGCACGCCGCGAGCCTGTCGCTGGCCACCGGCTGTCCCAACGGTGCGATCACAAACCCGACGACGGCCAACACGGGCTACATCTACATAACCGGGACGCCAAGCCAGACGGTTTACAACGCGCCCGGCGGAGCGAGCGGCTCCGTTCCGGCAGGCTGCAGCGCCATCCAGGCGGCGACCGGCAATGTCGAGTTGAAGGTCACCATCGTCTACTACTACCGGCCGGCCACCCCGATCCTTGCCGACGTGATCGGGAACACGATCATGCTGACGGCGCAGGCGACGATGCGGACGGAGTACTGATGTTGTCCGCCCGCCTCGTCCCATCGGCGCCCGAGCGAACCTGGCACAAGGGCCAGGTCATCATCCTCATGGCCATCTACCTGGTGGCGATGGTGGCGATGGTGGGGCTTGCCGTTGACGGTGGCCGAGTGTACCTCGGCTATCGGGCCTTGCAGAATGCGTCGGATGCCGGAGCACTCGCCGGCGCCGACACGCTGAGCCACAACTCGTCCTCCACCGCCCGCCAGACGGCGATGTCGTACGTGACCACGGATCTTCCGGGCACGACCGCGCCCGGCGGGATCTATGGCAGCGACTTCAGCAACGTCGACATCGGCGCCGGGTACAAGGTCTCGATGTCGATCACCTCAGTGGGCGGGCAATCGGCCTTCACCGTGACCGTTTCCCAGAACCTCCGCACCAGCTTCATCACGGCTGTCGGCATCAACCAGGTCACGGTGCAGACGAGCGCCACGGCGCTGGTGGGCACATCCGGCTTCAACGGCGCCATCCTCGCCACGGCGCCCTGCGGCACGAATCCCTACGGCATCAACGTGACCGGCGGGACCAACGTCCTGATCAACGGAGGGATCCAGTCAAACGGCAGTGTCAATGTGAACAACCCCAGCAACATCACGGTGAACGGGAATGCCTACGCGCACTGCTCGTTCAGCGGGACACCCACGTTTACGGGCGGAGGGGCGGCCTACGCCAGCTCACCCGTAGTCTCGGACCCCGGGTACCCCGAACCGAGCCCACTGCCGACGACCTCGTACGGCGGGGTGAACTACTCCGGAAGCAGCAGCGACCCGGCTGAGTTGAAGCCCGGCAAGTATGTCCAGATGCAGATCTCCAATGGGTGCTATTTCGCCGATCCGGGTATCTACGAGTGGGGCGGGAGCTTCCCGGCCGGCTTTGCGCAGTCCGGGGGATTCGTCACCAATCGGCTGGCTCCGCCGGGGACCGGTGACCTCTGGGCCACAGCCGGCTGTTCGGTGGGTGCCATTAGCGCCGCGGCGGCCAGCACCGGAACACTGCTTCCATCTGGGACGTACGCCTTGGAGGTGACGTCGACCAGGACGGACGGCGGCATCTTGCGGGAAAGCACGACCTCGTCGTGCATCACGATCACGTTGACGACCCCACACTCGATCACCGTAAGTGTCCCCAACGTTGCGGGAGCACAGGGATACAACCTCTATTCCAGCCCGACCGGCTGCACCGGATCATTCAGCCGGGTCGCCCAGGGAACGGTTACGGCGGTGGAGAAGCAGGGCGCTCTGGGCGTGACCACCATCCTTTACCAGCTGGGCAGCGCTGGTGGACCGCCGCCCACCGGCGACCAGGCGAACGAGGCCTACCTGGTCGGATCGGTTACCCCGGGAGCGGTCAGCTTCGTGACGGACCCGACCAGCTACATAACGATCACCGGCGGTTCGGGCTCCATTCTCTTCTCCGGTAAGCAATACAACTGGATGATCGTGTGGAACAACCCGGCCAACAATACCAACCAGTGCGCCAGTGCGATTACTGGCGGATCGATGACGCACCTCATCGGCATTTTCTACTCGCCCCAATGTCAGGTGAGTATTACGGGTGGGAGTGGGACGTCGCTTGACGGTCAGCTAGTCGCCTACAACGTGGTGATCACCGGTGGGTCGGGCACCGCGGTCAACTTCAATGCCGGATACCTTCCCAGAGTGGCCGCCCGAATCACGCAATGAGTGGCCATGGCCGCGTGAAGCTTGAAGCGCCTCACCTGGTCCTCTCGTCGATCACCGTTCTGGGGATCAGGCCGCGTTGCGCCGGTCGGGAAACTTGATCGGGTCGCGGGAGCGCCGTCGTTCCACGATCGCCGCCACGATCACGATGTAGAGCCCCTGTTGGAGGAAGTAGAGCGCAATGAGAGTGGTGAGCACCGCCCCCAGCGTCACGCCGTCCTGCGCGACGATCCACAGCGAGATAATGATCAGGACGATCGATAGCAGGTAGCTGACCGACGCGAGGAGGTAGTTCAGCTCCTTCCACCGCCCGCGGTTCATTATCATCCGCCTGGCGCTTGAGACGAAGCGAAGCGGGTGTGACATCGGGGATGGTGGGATCAACGCCCCGGAGGAGCCAAACTTGCCGGACGGGGGCCGAAAGTGCGAGTTCGAAACCTGGTCGCGGCGGTCTGATATATGCATTTGGCGTACTAAGTCCGTTTGTTTAGCTGTGGTTCCCAAAAGAGGTTGTTGACAACCAGTTGACACGGTGAGAGTCTCCGTGCTGGTTTGGGTCGCCACAACCTGACCGAGGAGGAGACTCTCATGGTCCATCCTAGAGCGACACTCACGCCCCGGGGGCGATTGCTTTTAGTTCGGCGCGTCGAGGAACTCAGCTGGCCGGCAGCGCAGGTGGCAGAAGCGGCCGGCGTCTCTCGAGCCACGGTGTACAAATGGCTCCGTCGGTTCTGAACCGAGGGCCAGCCGGGTCTGCAGGACCGGCGCCCGTAACCGCTACCAGCAGTCAAGACTCCGGGCTATCGTGCGGCTTGAAGACCAGGTGCCTCGGTCTTAACACCCAGGTGACCTTCCTCGGTCGCCGCATCGAGAAAGGCAGTGATGATACGGTTCATCTCGGCGCACTTCTCCCGCACCAAACCGCAGGCCTCGCGCCGCTGCTCGGAGGCCAGCACGTCATCTTCGAGCAAGCTGACGTAGCCCTGAATCAGCGTCAAGGGCGTACGCAATTCGTGCCCCAATCGCCTCAACTCGGCGATGCGGACGGCGTACTCCTCTGGCCCGGCCGCTCCCATTGCCACACAGCGTGGACCGCGTAGGACTCCCTGTCAAGTGGCCATAGGCAGTATTTAGAGTGCCCGAGTTCATGGAAGGTTATAGCAGTGATACAATATTTTCGGAGGTGAGCGGGCTGACTTTGCGCACCACCGAACATCGCTGGCCGAGTATCTTGCGCCTGGTGGCGCATCAAATGCGGATCCCGACGAGTCTCATCGCCGGCTACGCCGAGATGCTTGCCTCTGACGAGATCCAACGAGACGCTGGGCGGCGGCAACGAATCCTTGGCGAAATCAGCCAGAGCCTACGCGAGCTCAATCGCCTGGCCGTTGAACTGCAGGAGGGGAGCCGGGCCGAGGCCGGCAGATTACCCATCCGTCGGGGACCCATCGCTGTAAGCTCACTGATCGAGGAAACGCTGCTGGCAGCGGCGCCTCTGTGCGCGTACCGGAAGGCACGTCTCGCATCGACCGCCGGTCCCGCTCGCATCGCCGGCCACGTCGTTGGCGACCGCTTCTACTTGAAGTTATGCCTGGTGAATCTCATCGACAATGCGGCTAAGTACGGGAAAGCGGGCGGCCGGGTACGGGTAGTCACGGAGCCTCGTGCTCGATCGATCGAGTTGCGGGTGGCAGACGACGGCGGGGGATTGGGGCCAAACGCAGCCGAGCTCTTCGCCCCCTTCGCCCAAGGCACAGACAGCAGCGAAGGGCTGGGCCTGGGATTGACTCTCGTGAAGGCTATCGTCGAAGCTCACCGGGGATCGATGACCTGGAAATCGGGGAAAGGAAGCTATGTTGGTTTTACGCTTCCTTGGTCACCGAATTGATGGGCGAAGTCGACTGATCTGCGCGGGGCTTCACGCGGAGGACTGCCGCGGTTGCGCCGTGGTGAGGTCCAGGTGGCGCCGCTTCCAGAACTCCAGCCGCCGCCGCAGTCGGTCCCGCTCCGCCTCGAGAACGATCAAATCCGTCAGCACGGCCTCCCGGCGGGCGTCCGCCTCCGGCATCGTGGACAGGCTCTCGTGGGCTGTGGCCACGGCCCGCTCCTTGAAGGTCAAGAGCTCGGTGTAAACCTCGATCCAGTGCTGGGCTTCATCCGGGTGAGGAGTCTCGGGGTCCTCGCCTTCGAGAAGCCGATCCGGATCGACCGCCGCTCGAGCGGCTGTTTGCGGATCCACATCTTCGGGGTCGATGCAACCGAGTCTAACCGGAATGGGCACCGGCGCGTCTCCGAGGAAGACTGCCGAAGCTGGCCCTTTTTGCGGTTGTGCGCTTGCCTTTTCGCCTAACCTCGCTTATACTTTATCTGGTAGCGCTACTAGCAAATTAATAGGAGGTTTGCATGACGCTTGAGCATCTGCTCGTCCTTCTCCTGGTCGGGGCGCTCGCCGGCCTGATCGGGGAACGATTAGTCGGTAGGGGGATGCCGTACGGGCTGGTTGGCGCCATTGTCGCAGGACTCGTTGGCGCCTGGCTGATGGTGGACGTTCTGCATGTGGTGATCGCGCCCGAATTGGTACTGGGCGGCATTCCCGTCATCTCGGCGATTATTGGAGCTGCCATCATCGTTCTCGTTCTGAGTCTCGTCGCTGGCCGCCTCGGCGGTCGGGCCTTCGGTAGCCGCTAACCGCTGTCGGCGACTTGAGATGGAGGGGCGGCTCCCGGGCCGCCCCCCTCGGCGTGAGAAGGCCTCGCGGCCGCACCAGCGCTTTCTTAAGCTCCCGGGAGGAGCCGCTTGATCCCGTTGACAAGCATCAGGCGACGTCTCGCTCTCCGGCCGCCAAACTGACAGGCGCCGTAGTGATGCTCGACCGCCTCCTTCAGAAGGCTCTTGGTCACCAGGTGACGGCACATCCAGATCGGTAAGAGTGGTTTTTCGTGGGAGTCGGCCGGGACATAGCGCTCCCCTTGATAGAGGGGACACTCGACAAATGTCTCGGGGAATGGGCGTGGATACGGACAGGCATCAGCGGGAAGTCTCGCCATCGGCGTGCCCTCCCATCAAGGCGCCTTCTGCCAGGGCCTACCCCGCATCCATTCTTCGATTTGAGCCTGGCTGAGGGTCCAACGGCTCGGCGGCAATACAGCAAGGACGTCCACCACGAAACGCCTCGAATCGCCGTCGTCGTTGCCGAGGACGTCGCGGAGCATCGAGGCGGCCAGGTCCGGGAGCTCGGCGCCGCTGACTCCCCACACGAAGCCCTGATCTCGAAGGGACGTGACGGCTCCCTGGCCATCATCGACCTCCACATGGCACACTCCACGCCCGTCCAACCAGCCGTGGTAGGTCTTCGTCATCAGCATCCTCCTGCCGCCCTGGCGCTTGCCGCGATGCGCGCCATCTCCAAGCCAGAACGGCCCGTTGGGCGACCTCTGCCTGACCAATAAACGCAGAAGCATGCCATTTTGTTCGGAGTCTGCCACAACTGGGGAGGGCGATGTCTCCGGCAGAGTTGTGGGACGCTACACACAAAGGAACACGCTCGCTCGCCGCCTGCGGTCACCGGGTTGCCTGGGCGTGATGGTGAATGCCCCGACTGAGCCCGGCTGGAGGACGGTACTGCTGGACAATATTTGTAAGGGCGTGGCCGGCCGAGCTGAGGTCGCCGCTTTGCATGGACCCTGAGGTCTCCTGACGACTCGTTCGCCACCTCCTATAGAAGATTGGGCAGCCGCGAGCTGTCGGCCCGTGGCTGCCCAATCGCGCAGCGATAGATACCCGAAAAGCTGAACCAAAGGCAGCTTCTCCGGGAGGAGCCGGCAGATCAGACTGGCAACGTCCAGACCTATGGCAGTCCAGCGCGCTTCAAATGCTCCGGACGAGACCGTTGATTCGACGTCAAGCGTTGATCGATCCGCAGTCGAGCGGTCTCAACGACGAGACGGCGCACCGATCGGCGGCAGCACGCTGTCTCCGCTGGGTGTTGTGCTCCAACGAAGCGATAGCGCGGCGCGGCTTGGACTCGCGAACTGGCTGCAGCGATCCGCCGGAAATCGGTCGGTGACGAGTCTTGTGGCGCAGCGTCACCCAGTTCCAGTGCAGCGTGATGACGTCGACGTAGATCGCCAACCTAATGAACTACATACCCCTCATGAACTGCACTATGGCCAAGCCGAGCGCGAGGGCGACTCGTGGGATCCGATGGTCCTATCCACGTTCGGACAGCACACGTATCGCGCATACGTCAATACGGTCCTTCAAAGTGCGACCTTCTTTGGTCAGACCGTTCAACACTTACACCCAGATCTGATCGCGGTGCTGCAACAGGTCGAGACTGCTTTGAAGGCATCCCAGGGCTCGGGGTACCAGGCGCCGAGAATCGATAGCGGATTCAGGGAACACAAGGGAATGCACGGTTGGGGTATGGCCGTGGATTTCGACGTCCTCGAAAACCCGTATGTGCTGAATGAGAGCGGGGAAGCCGCGCTCGACGAAGAGTTGAAACCGGCCTACGACCATGTTGCCCAGTTCATGCTCGGAGCCCCTCAGTCCTCCTTGCGGAGGTTGAGACAGGGGCGGGCTGCGTTTGGTTCGTCAATCGGCGATGTTTACGACGAGTTACGGCGAGAGAGCAGTGCGATGCATCGATATTTCAGTCTCAAGGATGATGCCGGGGCTCTTTCCGCTTTTCTCGCCAACGAATGGCCGGCACTGCACCCGAACCAAACTCCACCTCAGGTCGCGGCCGTGAGAGCGCAAATGACTTCCGACTACGAGATTCTCGGCGGAAGAACGGCAAGCGGGGCCAAACGCCCGACTGGCGGACGAGGTGATCGTCCCTTTGCTCCCAGCAGCGGAGGTGGCGCCGGCGATCCTGGCACTGGATTTCTCAACCTTCCCAGGGAGTTCGTGCAAGCGATGACCGACGCCGGACTCGCCTGGGGTGCCATTGATATCCGGGGCGAACCAGGTGACATACAGCACTTCGATCTGCGCCTGATGGCTCAAGGCAGGACCGCCTATGAGGCACTGTTGCGCCCGCGACACGCCTCCCAGTAATCCCCAATTGCCGGCGCGGTTGATTCCCGGATCGGGTCAAACCAGCCCATCGACAGGGCCGGTGCGCTGAATTTCACGATTGGCCGACAGTAGCGGGTTCCAGTGCGCCAAGCCCCGTCGCCGCGCCTCCTCGAGTTGGATGACCTCTCCCTCGATCTTGCGCTGAGCCGACCAGAAGAGTGCGGCTTTCCGGGCCTCGAAGAAGCCTGCGTTGGATCACCAGTCATCGATGGTCCTGACGGTCCCTCGGTCATCCGGAAAGAAAAACGACGACAGGCGTCGCTGGTGGTTGGCCCGACGCAAACTGCAGGCGGATCTGCGCCCCCGTTGCTGGGCTGCGGGAGAGGCTCTGCGCGTCGGCCCCCAGCGTTCCGACAATCCCGACGACGTCGTACGCGCACCAGGCCCAGAATCGGCGCGAGCCGAGCCGGACTTCATGCGCGGCCGGCACCGCACTCAGTCCGGCCGATCCGAGAACCTGCCCCTCCGCGCTCAAGCGGATCCGCCCGGCCGCGTCGAGCCGGCGAAGCTCTCCCTCGACGGCCGCGGGCGCGGCGTTGAGCTCTGCGCCAATCTGTTCCACCGAAACGGGTCGGCCAGTCTTCAGCAGCAGCCGGAAGGCTGCAGCCCTGGTCTGCTGCGCCAGGTCATCCATTGCGGGCGCCTCCGAAGTAATCTATGCCGTCGCCTGCAGTTCGGTCGTCGTGGGAGAGCGCCATTTGCTCCATGCCCGCAGCCCGACCTCGAATGCCGCGGCGGCCGGTAGCAGAATGATGCCCTCGCGCTCCGACGCCCAGCGTTCGGCCGACTCGGGCGACGCGAAGTTCAGGACGTACTCGCAGAAGCTTGCGATCACATCGGAGTCAAAGGGCTTGTCCGGCGCGATAAACGACACCACCGTGGACGCCGGGGAGACATCCTTGAGCCCCTGTGGCGTGACGGTCATCGTGATGGACTCACCGGTGACTGGATCTTTCGAATCGACTCGGGCTGACCGGCGAATCACCGGGACAATCAGGAATGGATCCAGGGCGCACCAGGCATAGATCGGCTTGCCACCGTCTGCCTGGAACCTGTGAGCCATCTCCGGGATGGCGAGACCCCAGGAGCCGACTACGCGACCATTATCGTCCCAGAAAACGCCGCCCGGCCAACCCTCGAGCGTCGCGAGGACGACCTCCTCAGGCACGAGAGCGTGGCCTCCGATTTGTGCCGGGGTAATCGGATCCCCCTGTGCGAGCAAGTCAATGATCGCGGTGGCGATGCGGCGGCTCTGCTCGTCCAGCGGGTCGCTCGCGGCAGCGATCGCACGCGCGAGGTTCTGGATGGTTGTGTCGGTCTCGGTTGGGCTCATTGCAATCAACTTCTCCTTACAGTTATTCCTTGAGCGCACGCGTAAGTACCGTCCGGAGCTGGTCAGCGCTTGGGGCGCCTTCGAAGCCGGCATCCGTCACATAGATTCGGCATACATCCCGCGCCACGAAGGGTTGCCGGCCGCTGTCGACTGCCGCGAACGGGTCGCGCCCATCGAGCAGCAGCGTCGGCGATCCGGCCCACTCGGATGAGAGGTGCGACGCCTCGTGGACGTCCTCAAGCTCTACCGTCACGTCCGCTCGACCGAGCCCGGCCAACACCGTTCGCACCCTGGCCACGGCCGTCTCCCATCTCGGACATCCGTTGAAGTAGAGGACCTTGATCTGCATTGCGCACCTGGCACCGAGATCGTAAACCTTCCCCTATAGAGGAAGGTCAAGTGGTATATTCAATTTCATGCGGATCAGCGAGCTAGCCGGCCAGGCGGGAGTCACGAGCAAGACGTTGCGGTACTACGAACGCATCGGTGTTCTGCCGGCGCCGTCACGCTCATCCTCTGGCTATCGTGATTACCGCCCCGACGTGCTCGAGCGCCTTGGGTTTATCCGGGCGGGTCAGGCCATCGGTCTGAGCCTCGGGGAAATCCGACAGGTGGTCGCGCTCCGGGATCGCGGCGAGACGCCGTGCGATCACGTCTACCGACTGCTGCAGCGACGGACCGCTGAGCTGAATGAACGGATCGATGAACTACAGGCGCTCAGGCGCGACCTTCGGGCGTTGACGAAGCGCGCTCGACGGCTTGATCCGGCCGACTGCGACTCAGGCGGCGTTTGCCACCTGATTACGTCTTCCGTCGACGTGCCCGGAAGGAAAACGGGCTAGAGGCCGCCGAGCCGTGGCGCAGGGGTCCTGCGCAGACTGGCGACTTGCCAGAAAAAGCTCGTCTCGTTCGAGGCTTTTTTCAGTCCGTGCCGCTCAACCGTCGCGATGATTTGGTCAGGCGAGTGAAGGAAGATCTGAAACTGTCGGCGGCCGACGCGGAGTGCCAAGTCACCCAGGCTGATCACGACCCGCGTCCACCAACGCTCTTTGGGGAAGCTAACGAGTAGAACTTCTCGGGTGTGGTCCGCGGCGGCGCCGGCCAGCTTCGGCATATCGCGGTAACAACAGACGACGCGATTCATGATCACGATGTCTGCAGCCTCCACCTCGTGGGCCGCCTCAGCAAAATCCATGACTCGACGTTCGACACGCTCCGCAAGTCCGGCCTCGTGCAGAAGCGCCTGCGCAGCTCCCTCATAGGTGGGAGTCAACTCGATATTCACCGCCCGGGTGATTCCTTCCTTGAGAAGTTCGATCTGGATGGCGCCGATGCCACCACCCACTTCGAGGAGCGTTCGGCCTTCGACGCCCTGCTGCTTCAACAAGTCGGCGATGCGCCGCGAGGTTGGATCGAGGCCCCGACGCCGGTAGCTCCGCGCCTCGGCATGCGCTCGCTTCTCGCTGAAGATCCAGCGATAGCCCTTTGGCGTACAGCAGTCGCTCATACCCGGATTATCGGTCCGCAACCAGCGCCATGGCGCGGTCAGCAGCCGACTCGGGCTAACAAGCCCAGTAGCTACCTTCTCGGCTTATACCGCATCGCCACCGCCCCCGAGCCGAACTCCAGCCGGCTTACGAGCTTCAAGTCGAGATGCTTCGATAGGCCCGCGAACAACGTCGGCCCATGGCCCGCGAGCCTGGGCTGCACTACGAACTCGTACTCATCGATCAATTCCAGCTCCGCCAACGCCAGCGGGAGCTTCACGCCTCCCACCAACAGTCCCTTACCCGACTCCCGCTTGAGCTGCTGAACGGAAGTCACTCGACAGCCGGATGCATAAGCCGCCGGTGCGGCGCCCACCCACGCAACCTAACGACCTTCGCTGCGCTGGCCCTTCCATGGTGACTAACCTCCGCAGTGGGTCGAGGCATTAAGGGTCTCAAGTAAGCCCTCCCCGGAAAAGGTCCCTGAGACATTGATATTTCCGCCCGCCGAGGTAATCGACACAGGATAGACAGCGAAGAGTTCGTGCTGGTCCAAATGCGGTCCCACAACCACCACCTCATTACGCGTCCCAAGTGGGCTTGTCAACCTGACCGAAAAGACGACTTCCCCAATTGCAAAGTTAAAACTAAGCGGGGACTCGCAAGCAGGAATTCCTGGAATGCAGGTAGTGCTGGTTGAACCGCTGACGGTTCCTGTTACGTTTATTGCAGCTGCTTGCGTCGGAATGCACGCAACAATGGGGTTTGCCATCGGTCCCAAGGTGAAGCCCTTTTCCAGCGACGGGGCCGATGACGAGACTTCGCTCAATTGCAGCCAGTAGTCGGTTTTGACCGAGGATGTTGACCTCCCAGTTAGATGCAGGGTGATTCGGCTCTGCGCCGATGCGAACCAGGTAATTTCGTTTGGTCCGCCGGGTTGAGTTCCAGTTTGCCACCCGAAAGCTAACAATTTCTGCTGGTACCACCGTGCCACCGCGTACACGCTGTCCGGCGTCACCTGTTCCCGCGACGCCTCAGCCGGCCAGCGCTGCACGCCATTCACACAGTTCCAGGGGCGGAGATTAGCGGAAGCTTCGTTAGGCCTCTCGTAATTTGCCGCCGGAGCCGCCGGTGCCGAGCCATCTAAATTGGTCGATCCCGGATAAATTAGATTAATTGCCGGATTTGATGCCACCTGTTTGTCCGTCACGACAGCCTGTGACAGTGGTGCATGAGGGAATTGCGGAGCAGCAATGGGTCCGGCAATCGCTGCAATCCAATTCAGCTGATTTGCCTTGGTGAGAGGTAATTGCATGGTGCCTGATGCCGAGCCATCGCCGTTGATTATTCCGGAGAAGGTCGCGTTTTTACCAGAGAACGCCACCCCGGAGGGATCTTGGGCTACGAGCGGACCCGATACCGTGAATCGTCCATTGGACGCCACGGGAACATTGCTCGCCATCAACTGCACGTTGGGCCAAGCACCCCCGCATTCATCGGTGTTGATGATCGCTTGGACAATTTTCTTGCCGTCGTGACTAACGGTGTAATATACGTCGACCTGCCCCGCTAGGCCGGCGGTTCGCGCGGTGGATCCGACGTAGACCCCGCCGCCGTTTGCGCTACAGGCAAATGTCGCTCCCACACTCAGCAGCCTATTGCCCGAGCCAATCGTGCCCTGTAGCGAGCCAATAGGTCCATCCGTCCCAGTAAGCGCGACTGCAACGTTGAAGCTGTACGTGCTGTCCGGCCCTTTGTAATTGGGCTGCGCGACGACAACGGTCGCCGAATTGCCGGAATTCAGCGTTATTTTCACGATGGAGGCTCCCGTCGCGTAACTGCCGCCGGGGACCTTAACAGAAAATGTGTTGTGGTTGGCGCAAACAATTGGCGAAGTGACCGATTGGCTATTCACCGTCACGGTTGCCGTACCCTCGCTGGTATCTACGGCGCCTGAATTTACCGAGGAACCCGAGCTTCCCGAAAAAGGCCCGCATCCTGCCAGCACGAGGGCCATGCAGGTCAGAATTTTCAGCCGATACGCCTTCTGAGGGGCGATCCAGGTAATCATGACCGGATACCCTTAAATGAGGCGGAGCCGATGGTGGCGGAGAAGTATGCGGGACAAGAGCATACGCCAGACGTGCGGCTAGTGCTTTCCGAGTGACCCCCAGAAGTGGTCCAGTTGATACGAGAGATCCCCATGGCCCAAGAGGGTGAAGAGGAGCAGGAAGAGCGGGGCCCGTGCGCGGCTCATTCCCTCGTAACGGCAGTGAAGTGGCCCTCTTGCGGCCGAGAGGCCTTCGAGTTCGGCCTCATGAAGCGACGCCCTCGACAACCCCGGACAAGGGGCCTGGAGGCGATCCCCTGAACTCGAAACCGGCTTGCTCCAGCAGCGCGCGATACTCCGCAAGCGTCCGTTCGCGGCTGCCGAGTTGGACCATCATCTGGAGGTCGGCCATCACGGTATTCAGATGTTCGGGACTGTCGGTTTCTCGCGCCGGCAAGAATCGTTCGACGAGGTAGCCACTGACCGGATGGCCCGGACCAATGGGGTCGGGCTGGGCGCTATGAGGCGGTTGCCGGCGCCGTAGTGCGACACAACGCGAACGGCCAGGTCTCGACCGGGCCACGCATGGCAATTCGCAAGGCGATCGCCCGATACTGGCCGCAGGAGGTGTACAAATGCGCTGGCTGCTTTTCATCGCCTCGGTCGCGGGAGTCCTGTTGACGCTCGGAGCGGGCACTCACTGGCACTAAGTCTCAGCACGTAGGCTTGGCGGTCGGCCGATCAGGAGTGGGTCGGCCGACCGGCGTTTCCGGCCAAATTTTCGGCTACCTGCGCGTTACACCACCCAAGGTGAGCGGGTACCAAGCCCTGAGCGTCCGGTCGAAACAAGTCCTGGCAGGCATCTGGCTGCTAGGCGGCGTCGGGGCCTTCTACACCTTCGATTGGCACCTGTCCCGCGGCGCGCCACTGTCCATCACCGTCGGCACCCTGGTTCTGATTGGCTTTACGACGATCGCTGATCTTTTCCCGGTCAGCTTCGAGCAGGGATATGAGATTACCGTCTCGAACGTCTTTCTCATCGGCGCCATCATGATTTACCAGGGCCGGCCAGGCACAGCGGCGGTCGTCGCCGTCGTCTCAACGCTGATCTGGCAACTGGTCACGCGGCGACCCTGGTACAAGCTCCTGACCAACGTCGCCCTGGCTTCAACCGCCGTTGTCGCCGGCTCGGCCGTCCTCGAACTGGTCGGCTGGCAGGACTCGGCCCATACGGTTCTGGCCACCCTGGCGATGCTCGTCGTCTATTTCATCGCCGACACCGTCCCGATGAGCGTGCTGCTCACATCGATCGACGGTCGTCCATTCCAGGTGGCCTATGTCAGCAACTACGCCGGTATCGTGTTGGAGCTCGTCGGGATCGAGTTGTTCGGCCTAATCTTCTATCTGGTCTGGAACGAGTCGCCCTGGTTGTCACTGCTTTTCATCGTTCCCACGGCCATCCTTCGGCAGGCCTACTTTCAGTTCGAGCGGTTGCGCAACGACAGCGTCCGAGCCCTTGCGGCGATCTCCGACGTGATCGAGCGCCGTGACGAGCTGACGCATCATCACACGCAGTCCGTTTCGGGCTACGCCCGACGCCTCGCGGAGCGCCTCCGGCTCTCGCCCGACGAGGTCTGGCAGGTCACGGTCGCCGGTCAACTGCACGATCTGGGCAAGATCGCGGTGCGGGACGCGATCCTCTTCAAGCCCGGCACCTTAACCGAGGAAGAGATGGAGATCATGCGCCAGCACTCCGCGGTTGGCTACGACGTCCTCCGACACTTCTCCAACCTGGAGCCGGTGGCCAGGCTGGTTCGGGCTCACCATGAGCGTTACGACGGGGCCGGCTATCCCGATGGCATCGGCGGGGCACAGCTTCCCATCGGCGCCGCGATCGTGGCCGTGGCCGACGCCTTCGACGCCATGCGGTCGGACCGACCCTATCGGAAGGCGATGCCGGTGGCCAAGGCGCTCGAGGTCCTCAAGCGGGGGCTCGGCACCCAGTGGCATCCCGTCGTCGGCGCTACGTTCATCCAGCTCCTGCTCGAAGATGCGGACGCGCAACGCGCCGCGACTACGAACGCGAAGATGCCCAATGTCGCTGCTTAGCGCGATCGTCGTTGGCCTGGCGATTGGGTTCGCCCTAGGCGGGCGCCCACACCGGTTGGCGCGCTTACGGCTGCGATGGAATGTCTTGATTCTTTTGTCGCTTGCCCTTCAGGTCGTTCTCTTTACCGGGCTGACCATCCCGGGGCGGGTGGTCACCGTGCTGTACCTGCTTTCTGGCCTTCTCTCGCTCGCCTGGCTGACCCGCAACTTGACCATTCCAGGTATACCGTGCGTCCTGGCCGGAGGCCTCGGCAACGTGGTCGCAATTGCCGCGAATGGCGGCCGGATGCCGGTTGACGCCAACCTGCTGGCCCGCAGCCGCGGAGCCACCTACGTCCGCGACCTGGCGGCGGGCCGGCTGACCTCCAACTCGTCGCTGAGCGACAGCCATACTCATCTACGCTGGCTGACCGATCAGTTTCTTGTGCCGCCGCCATGGCCGCTGCCAACCGTCCTCAGCGTGGGTGACCTGCTAATCGCTCTCGGCGTGGTGTGGTTGATCGCCCGAGGCATGCAGGCGTCCGATCAGGCGCCCTCGGCGCGCCCCGCCGGTCTTTCGGAGACAGCCGCTTAGACGCCGGCGCTTACACCGCATCGGTCCAGGAAGATCGGTCGTTTTTGCCGGAAATCCAAGCCCCAATCTCGCTTTGGTGACCGCGAGCGTCGATACGATGATCCGCCCGCCCCCGAAGGCGCGGGACGCATCAGCCGAAGGCCCAATGGGACACCCCAGCCGAACTCGCACAACAAAGTAAGCCGACGGCCGGATTCGAACCGGCGACCCGCTGTTTACAAATCAGGATTTTCCCCGTCCGCAGCGTATCGAGTAGTGCTGACAAGTGCCATTTTGTATTCGGCTCCCGGAAATTTCGTGCCGACTGGTACCGTCAAATACCACGTGGTGGCGAATCGTCTGGTGGTATTTTGGTGGTACGGGGAGAGAGACGGTCGGATTGCCGGCCGCGCCAGGATCTGCACCGGGGCGGCACTTACCAACTTGAAGTAGCGAGGAGCCTGTTAAACTGCGGACGCTGACTGGTTCGGTGGC
>Ga0207646_10001275_pt1 | contig 31514 bp, 24 predicted proteins | sample KBSK5502metaG_FD_184343 | JGI IMG/M metagenome (GOLD analysis project Ga0207646, IMG submission 184343) | Corn, switchgrass and miscanthus rhizosphere microbial communities from Kellogg Biological Station, Michigan, USA - KBS K5-50-2 metaG... | ecosystem: Host-associated > Plants > Roots >... | reverse complement strand
TGCTCTGCGTAGTTGCCGAGGTGTGCGCGTGCATGCTCATTGAGCAGAAGCTTGCCTGTTCTCAAATTTCTTGGCCGGTGTAACTCTTTGTAAAGGTGATGTAAGTGAACAGATGTCCCAAGTAGCCAGCACAATCGATAGAGGCAGTATCTGCCTCTGAAGACCCGCTTGGATAATACGAGGATCTATAAAATAGAAAAACAATTTCCATTATATGGAGTATACACTCTACGCATGCAGTTATCAAGGGTATGGAGCGGGGTATGTTGAAAGTTGGTGAAAATGCCATAGTGACTGTTCGGTGATTTTGTCCTGCCTTCGTGATGCTGTCCGGTTTGTTTCATCGGATGGTGCAAAGAGTGCCAAACGCACTTGTCCTGTGAAGGCGGCCTGGCTATAGCAACTCACACATCTACTACATGGTTCTGGCTCTGCTGGTCATTAGATAGTCCTGATTGCCAAGATTGATTGCACTTTTGAAGTGGTTTCAATTTCACCGGCAGAATTTATGAGTGGATGTCAGAGCGTCAGAGCGGTTACCCTTGACAATCGCAAACACAGCGATTATACTCCATATAATGGAAAGTAATTTTCTATTTGTAAGAATCTAACCCAAATAAGTAAATAGTCCGCTCCTGTTTCTGGACAGTGTTCCCATCTGCTTTTGGATTGCAGATCCAACTGGTCATTACTCTGTGTCGTTGCTTATCTCACTTTGACCGATAGTATTTAACGGAGGGTTAGACCATGACTTTCGACGTATCTGCCCGCACTGTTATGGAGCGGTGCGACATACTGGGGAGTTACAGTGAAGAGCCAGACCGTCTTACGCGTCCTTTCGCGTCGCAGGCGATGCGTCAAGTAAACGAGGCCGTGGCATCATGGATGCATGCTGCTGGTATGACCGTCCAGCAAGATAAGGTTGGCAATCTGATCGGACGCTACGAGGCGAGTCAGGCTGGTGCTAAAACATTACTGCTCGGTTCTCATCTTGATACCGTGCGCGATGCGGGCAAGTATGATGGTCCTCTTGGTGTGATGATCGCAATTGCCTGCGTTGAGCGATTGTACGCTCAACGGGAGCGCCTCCCTTTTGCCATCGAGGCGCTGGGTTTTGCTGACGAGGAAGGCCTACGTTATCATAGCGCCTACATTGGGAGCAGAGCCGTGGCGGGTACATTCGACCCGGAAGCACTTCACTTAACCGACTCTGATGGTATCACTATGGCTGAGGCAATTCATACATTTGGTGGTGATCCTGATCCTCGTGCCCTGCAAACCGCACGCTGGCATCGTGACGAACTCCTGGCTTACTGTGAAGTCCACATCGAGCAAGGACCGGTTCTTGAAGCAAGCAATCTCCCGGTCGCTGTGGTTTCGGCCATCGCGGGACAGAATCGTATCACCATACGTTTTAGAGGCGAAGCCGGGCATGCCGGTACAGTTCCCATGTCGCTCCGTCACGACGCGCTCTGTGCGGGAGCTGAGTTTGTATTGGCCGTTGAGACAGGTGCACGCGGCTTTCCAGGATTAGTCGCGACGGTAGGGCAGGTCAGTGTGCAGCCAGGGGCAAGCAATGTGATACCGGGACAGGTGACACTCAGCCTGGATGTGCGGCATCAGGACGACACAGTGCGCGAGCAGGCGAACCGCCAGTTAGAAGAACGGGCCCGCGAGATCGGCGCAGCACGGCACGTTTCGGCCGACTGGCAGATGCTGCAAGGGCATTGTGCAGTGCCATGCGCACCACATCTAGCTGAGTTACTGTCGCAGGCAATAGAGGAGATAGGGTATCCGACGCTTTCCCTTTCAAGCGGGGCAGGACACGATGCCGCAACGATGAGCGAACTCACCGATATTGCCATGCTCTTTGTAAGATGTCGAGGGGGCATCAGCCACAATCCCGCCGAATCGGTGACTGTGGAGGATGTGGAGGTAGCAATTCAAGTGCTGGAGCGGTTTCTGCTGCTTCTGTCTAAAGAGTGAGGTGACCTACGAATCAGTACGACCTCATCGTGCGTAACGGCACGCTGGTTACCGCGACGGGTATCAGTAACGCTGATCTCGCCGTTGCCGATGGTCGTATCGTCGCCATCGAGCCAGACCTCCTAGGAACGAGCAAAGAGGAGATCAACGCCGAGGGACTCCATGTGTTTCCCGGCGTGATCGATGCGCACGTGCATTTCAATGAGCCAGGGCGCACGCATTGGGAAGGCTTTGCTACGGGCACAGCCGCACTAGCGGCAGGCGGCACGACCACCTTTTTCGATATGCCGCTCAATGCCCATCCACCTACACTCGATGCAGAGAGCTTCGATCTCAAGTTGAAGGCTGCGCGGGCCACGTCGCTCGTTGATTTCGCGCTCTGGGGAGGCTTGGTGCCGGGCAATCTCGCACAGCTTGACGAGCTAGCGGAGCGCGGTGTGATCGGCTTTAAGGCATTCATGAGCAACAGCGGTATTGACGATTTTCAGTCGGTCGATGACCTGACGTTGTACGAAGGCATGATGTGTGCCACGAAGCTTGGCAAGATTGTCGCGGTACACGCGGAAAGCGACCAGCTTACCAGTGAGCTAGCGCGTCGTGCTATCGCACAGGGCAGGACAGGTATACGTGATTACCTCACCTCGCGGCCCATAATAGCCGAACTCGAAGCCATCGCACGAGCGATCCTGTTTGCGCAAGAAACTGGCTGCCCGCTGCATATCGTACATGTCAGCAGCGGACGTGGCATTGGCATGGTGGCAGAGGCGCGAGCGCGAGGAATCGACGTGAGCTGTGAAACGTGCACACACTACCTGGTGCTGACCGAGGATGACGTGGAAGAGCTAGGGGCTGTGGCGAAGTGTGCCCCACCTCTACGTCCACAGACAGAGCAAGATGCGTTATGGCAACAGCTCTTCGATGGGAACATTCCAATAGTGACATCTGATCATTCGCCGGCACCGGCCGATATGAAAACCAGTCCCGATTTTTTCAAGGTCTGGGGTGGTATCTCCGGTTGCCAGTCTCTGCTACAATTGTTGTTGACGGAAGGCTACGACAGGCGCCAGCTACCACTTCCGACGATTGCCGCCATTACTGCTGAGAACATCGCCCGGCGTTTTGGTCCGTTGCCTGGCAAAGGACGCTTAGCTATTGATGCCGACGCTGATCTTGTCCTGGTTGATCTCTCGAGCAGTTTCACACTGCAAAGAAGCGACCTCTTCTATCGTCATCAACAGAGTCCGTACGCGGGCCGATTGCTTCGTGGGCGCATTGTACGCACACTGGTTCGCGGCAACACGATTTTTCGCGAGGGAAAGATCATCTCTGCACCTACTGGTCGGCTGCTGAAGCCGTCTTTCCCACGTGATTAGCACGATTAGCCATGAGGACCATACAAACCAACAATCATGGAGCTCTGTAGAACGAGGAGAATAACACGTTATGAGCATGCTACGTATTGCCGTCGGCCCCTTAGAATTCACCGCACGTCTGGAGGAAGCAGACGCGCCACAGACGTGCGCAGCATTTAGTCAACTTCTGCCATTTCGTAACAAAATCATCCAGGCCCGCTGGAGTGGTGAGGCGGCCTGGGTTCCACTAGGCGATTTTCAGCTGGGAGTGGGGTACGAGAATCATACGAGCTATCCAGGCCCCGGCCAAATACTGCTTTATCCTGGGGGGTTCAGCGAGACGGAAATCCTTTTCCCCTATGGAAGCACTTGCTTCGCCAGTAAACTCGGGCAGTTAGCAGGAAATCACTTCTTGACTATTGTTGTTGGCAATGAACACCTACGGGAACTGGGGCGTCTAGTGCTCTGGGAAGGTGCTCAGGATATTCTCTTTGAAAGAAAGTAAAGCGGCAAGGCTTGAGAAGAGAGAAGGGAAACGTATGTTACGGTTCGATCTGAATATCTCGATTCTGTTGAAAGAAGTTCCGTTCTTAGAGCGGTTTGAACGCGCTGCCAGCCTTGGCTTTGGAGCCGTGGAGTTCTGGTGGCCTGGAGGAGAAAATCTTTCTGCCACTGCGGAACGGCTGCGTGCCACGGGGCTGGCTGTTGCCCTGATGAACTTTGACGCAGGTAACATGGCAGGTGGAGAGCGAGGCTTTCTCAATGACCACGGTCGGCAAGAGCAGTTCCGGGCAAATGTGCCGGTCGCTCTTGAATTTGCGCGTCAGGTAGGATGTCCCCAGCTCAACGCGCTCGTCGGAAATACCATCCCAGGGAAGAGCCGTGAGGAGCAAATGGAACAGGTGCGCAAGAATCTTGCCTGGGCCGCTGATCAAGCCGCTGCCGCTGGTCTTGGTGTAGTGGTCGAGTCTCTCAACGTCTTTGAAAATCCACACTACCTCCTCACGAACACACGCGAGACGTTGGAGTTGCTTGCCGATGTCAACCGTCCGAACCTCAAGTATCAGTATGATATCTACCATATGCAGCGTATGGAGGGGAATCTCATCGCAACGTTGCGCGAGTACATTGGGAAGATGGGGCATATCCAGGTCGCAGACTCCCCAGAGCGCCACGAACCAGGCACAGGCGAAATCCATTATTCCCATGTGCTGGCAGCCCTTGACGCGCTGGGATACCAGGGCTATGTCGGTTTAGAATATAACCCAACCACCAGTTCGGAAGCGAGCTTTGCCTGGTTGCCCGATAACCGTCGGGGGGCAGTAGCAGTGAATGATCTACGCCTGTAGAGGACTGCCTGTCCACCTCGCAGTGGGGATTCGTGGCTCGTCGGGCCCGGGTACTCACTATGTGACGGGCGTAAGAAAAGAACATATACCTGGGAGGCTTCTCGCTTCCCCATTGCCTCCCAGTGCGAGAGGAGAACCTATGCGACGCACCAAAATTGTGTGTACGATCGGTCCAGCCACCAACAGCGAAGAGCGACTCGAGCAACTCATACGAAGTGGCATGAATGTTGCACGCCTGAACTTCTCTCATGGAACACAGAGTGACCATGCACTTGTCATCGAGCGTCTACGTACTATTTCCTCTCACTTAGATTGTTCAATCGCCATCCTGCAAGACCTGCAAGGACCAAAGATTCGGACAGGAACGTTGCAGGGTGGACAACCCGTTCTGTTAGCTGATGGTGTCAAGGTGACGATTACCACCCGCGATGTGGTGGGCAATGCTCAGATAGTCTCGACCACTTACAAGCTCCTGCCGCAGGATGTGAAGGTAGGAGATTGTATTCTGTTGGATGATGGCCTACTAGAATTAAGCGTGCTTGGTTCTGTTGAGACCGATGTCCAGTGCCTGGTCGTGCATGGTGGCATCCTCAAAGAGCATAAGGGCATCAATCTGCCGGGGGTGACCGTGAGTGCTGGCGCACTCACCGAGAAGGACCGTGACGACCTGAAGTTTGGTGTGCTGCACGACATTGATTATGTCGCACTTAGTTTCGTGCGCCGACCAGAGGACGTGTTGGAGGCGCAGGAGTTCATTCGGCAAGTGCAGGCGGAGCAGGGCGAGCAACATACACAGGGCAGCATTCCCGTGATTGCCAAGCTCGAGAAACCAGAGGCGGTAGCGCGGCTCGATGAGATACTCGAGGTAGTCGACGGTGTGATGGTCGCGCGAGGCGACCTGGGAGTTGAGATGGCCCCCGAGCAGGTGCCGCTCATCCAGAAACGCATCATCGCCAAGTGTAATGATCGGGGATTGCCAGTCATCACAGCGACGCAGATGCTCGAGTCTATGGTGACGAACCCCCGTCCAACTCGTGCGGAAGCAAGTGACGTTGCAAATGCGATCCTTGACGGGACGGATGCCGTCATGCTCAGTGCGGAAACGGCCGCTGGCGCCTACCCTATTGAAGCGGTTCAGATGCTGGTACGTATTGCCCTGGAGACCGAGGCGAACAATAGGACCGCTCGTCAACCGCAGTGCCAGCACCTGACCCAGGCCCATGCGGTCAGCCATGCCGCTCGTGCTCTCACTGAAGAAGCCAGTGTCCAGGCCATCGTCGTCTTCACGCGCTCAGGAACATCAGCTCATCTTATCTCAAAAGACCGTCCACGAACCCCCATTATCGCTTATACTCCCTCTGAGCACGTCTATCGTCAGCTTGCACTCTGGTGGGGCGTCTGGCCATATCGCATTGAAATGCAAGAGACGACGGAGGAGCTGATTGCGCGTGTTGATCAGAGGCTGCAGGATGACGATCTCATTTCACGGGGTAAGCACGTGGTGATTATGGGCGGTCTGCCCATAGCGAGTCAGGCGCGTACGAACTTTGTGAAATTGCAGCGGGTAGGAGATGGCAGATGAGGCAACGAGTACCCTCTCGAATGTGTGATTGGCGATAGGGAAGCTTAGTGTGACTTAAACGCATCTTTGCATATGGTGCTACCGGCCTTCACTTAGGGCCTCAAAACAGGAGCAAGGAAATCCGCAGGGTTCCGGAGTTATAATTAAGATAGTGCATATTGAAGATGATGTATCTGCAGTGCAACGCCCATCACTGTGCGAGTTGATGTTTCTCGCGGAGTACTGTGGTCAGCCGCCTGCACAGGCTCAGGCCTACCTCGCGGGGGCTACGCGGCTGGTAGCCGAAGTGCGGGTGACTAGACACCAGGTAGGTGCATGCTGCAGAAACGAGCCAATCATTGATTTGGAGGCGAGATGCACGACAATGTTCACCAAGATATCGAAGAGATACTCATTGATGAAGCCACCTTGCAGCACCGCATCGCAGAACTCGGGGCCGACATCACCCGTGATTACCACGGGCGGCGTCTTCTCCTGCTTGGCATCCTCAAGGGTGGCGCGATGTTCCTGGTAGACCTGATTCGCGTCATTCGGTTGCCGCTGGAACTCGATTTCATGGCCATCTCTAGCTACGGCAGTGCGACCGAATCCAGTGGCGTGGTGCGTATCCTCAAAGACCTGGATGACCCCATTGAGGGCAAGGATGTGCTCCTGGTCGAAGATATCGTTGACAGCGGTCTAACACTACAGTATTTGCTGGACACGCTCCAGAACCGCAAGCCAGCCTCACTGCGTGTCTGTGTTTTGCTTGAGAAGACCAGGGAACGCGAGCATTTGCTCCAGCTCGATTACGTCGGCTATCACATCCCCAACCGTTTTGTCGTGGGGTATGGCCTGGACTATGCGCAGTTCTACCGCAATCTACCCTATATCGGGGTGCTCCACCCAGAGATCTATACAGGGAAGAGGCTATTTCCTACCTCATGGTGATGAGGAGCAATATGTCAACATTGACGTGTGCTAGTCGACCTAAGAGAGTTCCCCACGTACAAGGGCACGTGCAATGGCGTTGTGACGCCCAATGAGTGCAGGTAGGTCGACATCGAGCAGCCTTTGTTCCTGAACACGCACCCGCCCATTGATCACGCTCAAATCCACGTGCGGTGGTTGGCAAAAGACGAGCGAGGCAAGCGGATCGTGAGGAGCACCTCCCGCGAGTCCCAGCGTATCCAGACGATAGCCGATGAAGTCTGCCGCCATGCTAGGTGCGAGGGAGCCAATATCATCGCGACCGAGGACTGCTGCACCACCCCGCGTTGCCAGCCAGAGCACTTCCCTGGCGGTCATTGCTGCTGGATTTCCCGTCACCCGGTGCAAGAGCAGCGCCTGCCGTGCTTCTGCAAGCATATGCGAACTATCGTTGGATGCTGAGCCATCCACGCCGAGACCAACACGCGCACCAGCCTGGCGCAGTGGGCCGATTGGGGCGATGCCTGAAGCAAGCCGCATATTTGAGCTGGGACAGTGCGCGACGCCAGTACGTGTCTGCCCCAAACGAAGAATCTCCCCTGAACCGGGGTGAACCAAGTGCGCGTGCCACACATCCGGTCCCACCCACCCAAGGTCTTCTGCCAGTTCCACCGGCGTGCGGCCAAAGACGGCAGTGCAGTAGGCCGCCTCATCCAGCGTTTCGGCTAAATGCGTATGCAAATACACGCCGTAGGAGCGCGCCAGTTCCACACTCTGCCGCATCAACTGCGGAGAGACAGAGAAGGGCGAGCATGGAGCTAGCACAATCCGAAGCATGGCGTACCGATTCGCATCATGGTAGTCCTCGATAACTCGCTGCGAGTCGCGCAGGATCGCATCCTCGTCCTCTACCACACTATCTGGTGGCAGGCCGCCTTGCGCTTCTCCTACCGACATAGAGCCCCGAGCGGCGTGAAAGCGAAAACCCATCTCTGCAGCCCCTGAAATCTGATCATCGATGCGGGCCCCGTTGGGCCAGACGTAACAGTGATCGCTCGATGTCGTACAGCCCGAAAGCATTAGCTCCGCGATGGCAGTTTTGGTACTGACGTAAATGGCTTCAGGGGTGAGACCCGCCCAGATCGGGTAATGGATGCGCAACCAGGAAAACAGATTGGCATCTTGTGCCGCTGGGAGATTGCGCGTGAATGTCTGGTAAAAGTGATGATGTGTATTCACCAGGCCAGGAAGGATAATCATGTCCTGCGCGTCGATCACCTGATCCGCCTCTTGCGGGAGTTGATCCGTCGGCCCAATCTGCTGAATCACATTCCCTTCTACATAGATGCTACCATCTGTCCAACGAGTATCGGCATCATCCATCGTCACGATCAGTGCAGCATGCTGAATGAGCAGTGATGTCATCTTGCGTTTGCGACGCTTCTTCCATGAGCCTGAGGAGGTGTAAGTGCGGGGCGCAAGGGCGCTAGCAACTTTCGTCGACAGTCTGCCGCCCCGTATGCAGCTGTCGCAATCACTCGCGAACGTGCATCAACTGCGGCCGAGCCTTGCCTGAAAGGTCATGAAACCTGGCAACCAGCAAAAAGCGTCGCTTTCCTCCTTTCTGTGGTTCCTGTCCTTCTGCCGGACACCTCGCCCTCGGCTCCTTGGTGTTGGATCACGAGCAATTGTCGGGAAGGCGCTGCCTCTTTTTCCAGATGCGCGGTACATTTCCAAAGCCAATGGTAGCGCCCAGCCTGCTCATCGGCCGCTGCTAGGCCGCGCCCACCCACGTGGGTGGGCGCGGCGACAAGCGGTTGCGCCGCACGGCGGTCGCTTCATTTCTCGTCCGGCAGCCAGCTTCAGCTCGTTCAGCTCCTTACTGCTTCCATGGCGGGAGCCTCGATAAGGTCTTGTAGGCGCAGGTTAGCTATCTTGGCGATCTCAACGAGAGCGATTGCCCTCTCCTGTGCTGGGGAGTTCTCCAATCGGTCTTTGCCGCTCGCCAGGATGGTCTCCTTAGTATTCTCCCTGACGCAGACTACCAGTGGGAAGCCAAATTTGTCACGGTAGGCTTTGTTCAGCGTGCTAAATGACTCGTACTCCTCTGGGGAGAGGCGATCGAGACCCGCCGAGCTCTGATCCCGCAAGGATTCCAGGCCCAGCAAACCCTCGACCGGGATCTGCATTATCTCGTACGCATTGTATGAGGGTTCAGACCTTGACGAGGTCTGCTCCGATCTGAGCATTCTGCCCAGATCGGGGTAGGATCGTATGAGTTCCAGCTGGCGCTCGGGCGGAGCGTCAAACACGACTTCCTGGAGCGCACGGCGCAGCTCATAGAGACTTTGGAAAGGGCGCTTTTCCCAGACGGACTCAGCGATCCAGTCTCCGCCCTGGAAGAGCCGTGCGAACTTCTCCACGAACTCTTTCTTGCTCAGGTGGTTCACCTGGCTGATCGAGATCTTCTCTGGCAGCCGGGGCGTGGGGGTGACTTCCTCCACCAGCCTGCCCTTGCCGGTCAGTACGTTGAAGAAGATGTTCAGCAGGATGGCGGCTAGGCTGCCCATAGTGATGCTGCTGCCCACGATGATCTGCAATCCAGACGGAAAGTTCTTGTAGAAATTCGGAAAGGCAACTGGAATCATGGCTAGCCCGATGCTGACGGCCACGATGACCACGTTATATTCATCGTGGAAGTCGACCCGTGAGAGCGTTTGTATACCGACCACGGCGACGGTGGCGAAGAGAATGGTTGCCGCGCCGCCAAGCACGGGCGCAGGGATGGCAGCGACGAGCGCGGCTACCTTGGGAAGGAGCCCGAGTAGGATCATTATCACACCCGCGGCTGCCACGACGAAGCGGCTCTTGACGCGGGTCAGCCGCACGAGCCCGATATTTTCAGCAAAGCAGGTGTAGGGGAAGGAGTTCAGGATACCACCGAGCAGCGTTGAGAGCCCGTCTGCCCGCAGTGCCCGCGCAATGTCCTCCTGGTGGATTGTCTTCTCCACGATCTCGCCGGTAGCGAAGACGTCGCCTGTTGTCTCCACGGCCGTGATCAGCATGACAATCACCATGGATATGATTGCTGCCAGGCTGAACGTCGGTAGCCCAAAGTGGAATGGCGTGGTGACGCCGAACCACCCTGCTTTACCAACTCCACTGAAGTCAACCAATCCAAACGCTGCGGCGACACCCGTGCCGATGACCAGCCCGAGGAGGACGGCGACGGTGCTGAGGAAACCACGGAAAAACCGGTAGATAATGAGTACCAGCAGCAGGGTTCCGGCCGCGAACGCCAGGTTCTTGAGACTGGCGAAATCCGGGGCTGTCGGGATGCCACCGCCAGCGGACTGGATAGCCACTGGCACTAAGGTGACGCCGATGATCGTGATGACCGTGCCGGTCACGACCGGCGGGAACAGGTGCAGCAGCCGGCTGTAGTAGGGGGCTATCAGGAAAGTGAAGATGCCGGCGATGATCACGGCACCGTAGATCGCGAGCAGTCCCGCAAGGCCGCCGCCCTGGGCATTGCCTATGGCGATCATCGGTGCGACCGCGGTGAAGGTGACCCCCTGGATGAGCGGCAGCCGAACGCCGACCCTCCAGAAGCCGACAGACTGGATAATAGAAGCGATCCCACAAGTGAAGAGGTCAGCGCTAATCAGCTGGATCAGTTGCTCGTTCGAGAGTTTGATAGCCGCTGCCAGAAGCAACGGTACGATGACTGCGCCCGCGTAAAATGCCAGTACATGTTGGATCCCATAGACTGCCAGGCGCCCCAGTGGAGGAACCTGGTCCACCGGGTGGATAGCGCCGGTGCGCCCCTTTCTCTTGAATCCTGTTAGAACACTTTGTATGCTAGCCATCCTCTAATCCCTTGTCCTTTCTGCTGGCAAAGCCCGGTCAAGAGCGCTTCGCTCATGCTCTCCAGGCTCCCATCCAGCATGCATGAATGAGCTTGTTGCGGAAAGGCAATAGCTTCTTGAACGCCGCACAGGTTTTTGGCGCGGCCTCCTCTTTAAGGCGCGGTACATTCCCATGGGCCGACGGTAATACGTAGCATGCTCGTCGATCGATGTCCTGCTTATTTTTCTTGTTGCTTCGCGAGGGCCGCCAGCACCCGCTCCGGAATCATCGGCTGCTCCGAGAGCCAGACACCGGTTGCGTCATGGATGGCGCTGGCGACCGCCGGGGCAAAGCACGATAGTGGCATCTCTGCCATCCCACGCGCCCCAAAGGGCCCATGAGGGTCGGCCGACTCCAAAATGATCGGCGTCACCTCCACCGGCATATCGAGCGCCGTCGGCAGCAGATACGTGCTCAGGTAGGGGGTGAGGATACGGCCGTCGCGCACCTGCAAGTTTTCGAGCAGTGCATAGCCGAGCGCCTGCGCCAGGCAGCCCTCGATCTGCCCCTCCACCTGCTGGGGATTGATGGCCCGCCCCACGTCATGCGTGCTGATGATGCGCAGCACCTGCACCTGCCCCGTCAGCGTGTTGACCTCCACCTCCACCGCCTGCGCCGTATAGCCATAGCAGAAGTTGGGCCGCCCCGCCCCGGTCTCGGGATCGAGCGGCGTCGTCGCCGGAGGTCGGTACTGCACCGTCGTCTCCGCGTAGTACTTCTCCGACTCACTCCACTTCGCCCGGGCGGCCAGCGCGGCGTCATGCACAGCTCGCCCGGCCATGAACGTCAGGCGCGAAGCCGAGGCGCTGCCCGCGTTCGGCGACAGGCTGCTATCATCGGCGACCAGGATCACCTTCTCCAGCGGGACCCCCAGCGTCTCGCCAGCGATCTGCCGCATTGCCAGGTGCGAGCCCTGTCCCACCTCGGCCGCGCCAACGCGCACCACGACCCGTTCGATTTCTGCCTCCCCGTAGATTTCCGCCGTCGCCGTGGCCTGCTCCGGGAAGCCAAATGAATAGCCCACATTCTTCAGCCCACAGGCAATGCCAATCCCCCGGCGCAGGTGTGGAGCCGGACCCTGGCGCGGCTGGTCATCGTAGCCCCACCGCTCGCGTGCCTCCGCGACACAACGCTCCAACACCTCTCGCACGGTCACTCCCTCCGGCAGTGGCTGCTGCGTTGGCTCCAGGTCGCCCTCACGGTACAGGTTGATCCGACGCATCTCGACCGGGTCGATGCCCAGCGCATGGGCCAGCCGTGTGACCATGATCTCCGCGGCAAACTGCGACTGCGGCCCGCCAAAGCAGCGGAAGGCACCACAGGGAACATTATTGGTGTAGACCGCGTAGCCATCCACGCTGATGTTGGGTACGTTGTAGCAGCTGCTGGAGAAGAGCGTCGCCACTTTGGTCACCTCCACGCTGGTGGAGGCATAGGCACCGCCATCAGCAATCACCTCCGATTCCACGGCGGTGATGCGCCCATCCTTCTTCGCTCCCCAGCGGCAGCGGATAGTCATGGGATGACGCTTGTGATGGGCGATCATCGACTCCTCGCGACTCCAGACCAACGCGACTGGCCGCTGCAACTTCCAGGCCGCCAGCGCCAGCATGTGCTGGACGGAGAGGTCCTCGCGCCCACCAAAGGCACCGCCAATCGCCGCATAGCGCACCACTACCTTCTCCTCCGGCAGTCGCAGCATCGCTGCGATTTGACGGCGGTCCTCATGCATCCATTGGCCGGCCGTCTCGATCACCACGTGGCCCTGTTTGTCGAGATAGGCGATCCCCGCTTCAGGCTGGAGGAAGGCATGCTCCTGCCAGGAGGTGCTAAACTCGCCAGAGAGTACGATATCGGCCTCGGCCAGTGCATGCGTGGCGTCCCCTTTGCGAATGGGCATGTGCAGCAGCACGTTAGAGCCGTGGTGTTCATGGATCAGAGGCGCGTCGGGTGCCATCCCCGCACGCGGATCGGTGACTGCAGGCAGGTCCTCATACTCGACATGAACCAGCTTGGCACCTGCGACGGCGGCCTCCTTGCTCTCCGCCGCCACCAGCGCCACCTTGTCACCCTCGAAGCGCACGACCTCGCCACACAGGACCGGCTGGTCAGCGTCGATGAGCCCATAGGCGTTGTAGGGCACATCACGTGCGCTCAGCACGGTCACCACGCCGGGCATCTTAAGGGCAGCGCTGGTATCAATCGTCTTGATGCGCGCGTGCGGGCGCTGGGCGAAGACGACTTGCAAATGGAGCATGCCCGGCCGCACCAGATCGGCCGGATAGCGGGTCGCGCCCGTAACCTTGCCCAGCGCGTCCGCGCGCGGCAGCGACGCTCCGATCAGATTGGTTGTCATGCTTGACCTCCTTTTGCACTTTCCGCGGCGCGGGCCACTGCGTCAAGGATCTTGCGGTAGCCGGTGCAGCGACAAATATTGCCACTGAGCGCGATGAGCGTTTCATCGAGACTGGGATGGGGGCGTTCTTGCAGCAGCTTAGCGCCGGCCATCAGCATGCCGGGGATACAATAGCCGCATTGCACCGCGCCGCAGTCGATAAAGGCTTGCTGGAGCGGATGCAATTCACCTCCATAGGCTGCTCCTTCCGCCTCCCCTTCCGCCGAGAGTCCTTCGATCGTGGTAATCCTGCCGTTATGCGCCTGGGTTGCCGGAACCAGGCAGGACATGACGGCCTGCCCATTCAGCCAGACGGTACAGGCCCCGCACTCGCCCTCGGCGCAACCTTCCTTCGTGCCGGTCAGCCCGGCGTCTTCACGCAGCATATTCAGCAACGTCTTCTGCTGTGTATTGGCCATCAGGTAGGGCTTGCCGTTGATCGTGGTGCTGATGACGCCTTCGAAGTGGCTGGACCCCGGGGTCTCTTCCTCCTCCGCCACGGCCGGTAGGCCGTTCGTCCTCAGCAGGACCGGTTGCGCCATCCATCCTTCGGCCTCCTTGCCAGACATGATCCGACGCAGCCCATACGCGACCAGGGCGTCGAGCGTCTCCAGCCGGTAGATGGCGGAGCCGCGCACGTCGTCAATGGGCGTGACATCCTCGCGGGCAACCCGACCGGCCTGCTGGCATACCTCCTCGTCGAGCCGCTTGCCCTGGAGATACGCCTCGACCTTGCGCGCGTGGACAACCGTGGGCGCCAGGGAGCCCAGGGTCACCCGCGCATCTGCGATCTCGTCGTCGCTGAATGTCAAGACGATGGCGAAGTCGATCACCGAGATCGCCTGCGCTCGCCGCAAGCCCAGCTTAAGGAAGAGGCCGCGCTGATTGTCCGTCAGCGCGGGAATACGAATCTCGCGGATCAGCTCATCGGGTTGGAGCGCGGTGCGCCGGAAGCCGGTGTAGAACTCATCGAGCGCGATGACCCGCTCACCCCCGCGACGGATCACCACCAACTCTGCGCCCAGCGCCATGAGTGGAGTGATCGTGTCATTCGCCGGCGAGGCGGTCACCAGGTTGCCGACAATGGTCGCGCGGTTGCGAATCTGCGGCGCACCGACCTCCCAGCAGGCTTGCGCCAGTGGCAGGGCGCGCTGCACACAGGCTGAAGATGCGATCACATCGTTATGTGTAGCGAGTGCGCCTAAAAGGAGAAATCCGTTCTCCTCACGTATGTATTTGAGGTCGCGCAGAGCAGTAATATCGATCAGCGTGGTCGTGGGTCGCACGCCCCGCTGCAACTCGACAAGGACATCGGTACCACCGACTACGAGCCGAGCCCTTCCAGCGTACTGCTCAAGCAGTTCTAGCGCTTCCTCGAGGTTCGTCGGCTGAAAATAAGTTTGCCACATAGTTATCTCCTTGTTTCGCGCGTCGCCGTCGGTAGGATCATCGCGCTGGCCCTGGTCTAGCTCCCTCGATAGGTACTATAGGCCCAGGGCGATGTCAGCAATGGCACGTGGTAATGGGCAGTTGGATCAGCAATCCCGAACCGGATAGGGACACGATCCAGAAATGGGAACGGGGTGCTCGTTCCCGTTTGCGCGGCAAAGTACTCACCCACAGCAAACACCAGCTCATAGATACCCACTACAACTTCATCACTCACAAGCAATGGCTCACCCGTGCGTCCATCGACATTGGTACACACGGTTTTCAACAACCTGTGATCACCGCCTTCTGGATCAAGTCGCCACAGCTCAATCGTCATATCGGAGGCTGGGCAGCCTCGCGTTGTATCAAGCACATGTGTGGTGAGTCCATCAGCCATATCACTTTCTCCCGCTCGCATCAGACTTTCTCGACATCGTCAGTTTGATCATGCCATAGGCCGGGAACGGATCGCTATACACTTTCTGTTCCGGGTCGGTTTCAGACACGCCCATCGGGTCCCGTGTGCGATTTTGCCCATCAAAAGAGACCTCAGCCATCTGCGGGAAGCGTTCCAGGAGTCGCACTCCCATCTCATGGACCAGGTGTTGAATCGACTCGCTCACAAATTCATGGAAGACGACCTGCACCACATCACGTACTTGCTCGCTCGGGATATAGTGCGACTGTATCTCATCAGGATCGCTATACTTCCAATAGACATCGAGGTAGATATACAATGGACGATCTCCCCGTTCAGGCAGTGTTGTGTAGACATCGCGGACGAATTGAGTAAACGCGCTTCCAGTGACCTTCATTAATTGCAGCCCAACTCGCCCACAGCGATGTCCAGTAATGATAGTGTTCTTGCCATTGGATGCAAAATCGATGCTCGCCATTCTGAAATCATCGTTCGACCGTTTGAACAGCACCTTGCTGTCGCCAAAGCCAGCAGAATCACCAAGGGGCACTCGAGATGGCGTGAAAGCAATTTCCCTCCCTGTCAGCCGCAACCGCTCCATCTGGGGATAGGTCGCCAGGAATTGGTGGCCGAGCACATCAAGAAACCCCTCGAGTGTCGATCCGCTGAACGTGAGTGCATGCTGGAGGATAAAGTTCTTCATCGTATCTGTCGCTACCACCATGGTATTGTCACCATGCGTATACGCTGGAAGAAAATTCTCCCCAAAGACCTCGACATCCACCTCCATAGCAAAGAGGACGTTGCCTCTGCCAATGAATGCTGACTCGGGAATAGGTGATACGCCCGTGAGTGTGGGCGCGTACATGCGGTAGACAGGAACCTGGGCCTTGCCATAGCTGATCACATAATTGTAATTGTTCTCGACATTCATCACTGTCCTCCTTTAGCAGCTAACAAAACGTACTAACAATGGAAGTGGGTAAGCTTGACCAGGCAGTCAAGCAGCCGCCTCCTGCGGCCATCACACTGTTCACACTACTCGACTCCAACCCAAAGAACGGTATCACGTAAACGATACCAACAAATCTTGGCGATTTCATCAAGGGCGGTCTCGATCTCGCGGCTCCGGGAGTGCTGGAGACGAGTTGCAAAACCTGCCAGGATACTCTCTTTCTTGTTCTCGCGTACACAGATCACAAACGGGAAGCCAAAACGGCCATGATATGCCTGGTTCAGTCGCGTGAAGGTAGCAATTTCCTCTGGTGAGAGGCGATCCAACCCTACAGATGCTTGTTCGTTGGTTGATTCTGGAGTCAATGTGCCAGCCAAGGCCGCACGTCCGACCAGGTCCGGATGCGCCTGGATCAGCGCTACCTGCTGCTCGACTGGCGCATGATACATGACTGTACACAAGGCCTCATGCAGGTGTGTCAGGCTGTTAAATGGCCGGGCATGCCATGCCTGTCTGACAATCCACGGTGGTCCTTCAAAGAGCGAGCCGAAAGCCATGACAAAGCGCTCCTGGTCAAGCGTATTGATCTCCTGAAGCGTCATCTGTTTTGGCATGATACCTGTTCCTTAGTTAAGGGCAAGCTTAACCACTTGTTACCTCGCGATATCCCGGAAAAATCGTTTGGCAGCGTTGACCAATACTCCAAATAGAGCAAAAGTTGGTGGACTACTGATTTTTATCAAACGGAAAAGTATTTTCCACTATCTCAAGTATAATCATTACTTCAGAGGTTGTCAAGACTGTTTTTCTGGCATCCACTCATCAATCGCCCCTCATAGAATCGGAGCGAGGCAAGAAGCACCTTTGGCTCTGACCATCAAGTTCTTCTCGATGAGCCAACGAATCCATCTGTCTGATTTATGAGTGGATGCCAGTGATTTCTATGATTTTTCCATTTCATACGCTATCTCCTACTTGACCATCATCTAAACAGGTGGATATTCCATATAGTGGAAAATAATATTCCTCCAATAGGAAATAAGCATTGAATTATGTCGGAGACAAAAGGAGTGGTTTTGCGAGCCGGACTACGAGAGCAACTGGAAGGCGCCCGGATGCCAGTTTGGAAGAGATGTGCCAGCTATGGGAAACCGAGCATGGCAAGAGGATGAGTAGGTCCACCATGAGCCCTGCAATCCACCGCTTGGGCTGGACGAGAAAAAAAAGATACCAGGCGTCAACGAGCGCGAGGAGAGAAGGTGGGCACGTGATCGGAGTTCAAGTATGTTATTGCTGTTTCTGCTCGTCTACTCTACCGTAGCTTCTTTTTCAAGCACCGATTTCTTTAGTAGAACGCAAATCAAGCAATTTAGCGGAAAGGTCAGCACTGGTACGTTTAAGGTGCTGTACGAGGAATGGAATTCGTGTGCTATCTAGCCTGCTGCTCGGTCCAGAAATGCTCATTGCAGCTATGACCTTGCCTTCCGGATCATACACCGGCACCGCAAAGCAGCGGACACCCTCCTCCTGCTCTCCATTATCAATCGCATGGCCCTGTTGGCGAACCATTTCTAACTCGTGTTGCAGTTGATCGGGATCGGTAATCGTTTTGTAGGTAAATGCTGGCAATCCCGTCTGCACAATGATAGAAGCTCGCACACTCTCGGGTTGATATGCCAGGAGAACCTTCCTGCACCCCGTGCTGTGCAACGGCACCCGGTTGCCAAGCTCAGTGAACATACGTACCATGCGCGCGGATTGGACCTGCGCCACATACACTGCTTTATCTTGTTCCATTACTACAATGTTGGCCGTTTCACCGCTTATCTCTACGAGTTGGCGTAGGAACGGTGCCGCAATCTCGGCCCAATTCAACCTCTGTGAATTTGCGTTAGCCAGCAAACGGGCTGTGGAACCAAGCGCATAGCGGCGCTTGCGGCTATCACGCATCACGTACCCACGAGCCACCAGTGTCATAAGGAGCCGATGAACAGTACCAACGGGTTGACCGGTGGCAGCACTCAACTGGCTAATCCCCATCGAGTCCGACGATCGAGCGAGCAATTCAAGCAGATCAAGGGCGCGCTCAACGGACTGTACCCCATCATTCATTGACATATTTTCCGACTTACTACTAGTTTTTGCCATATACGTTCTCCATCTTTGATGTTTAATACTACAGCCGCACCCTGGCATGTTTCCTGGTTTCACAGCAAACAACTGGTGTTTCTTTCGTTCACGAAAGTGCACCTGTGTCCTCGCATGAACCCGGTACTAAGCGATTCATGTTTAGAGAAGTGCCGCTGTAATATAAGACTAAAGGGCAATCACCCCTTGCGGAAGATTGCCCAATGAAGTAATGTTCCGTATGACTCAACCCAAAGGCACATTACGTTAACGATCATGCTCACTGCCCGATCGCTCAGATGAGGCCTTTTAGTCTAAACATTAATCCATATACTTCCATTTATTTTTTCCGATACATGGAAAAGTATGCTTTAATTATAGCATAAAAGGGGAGGGGAAATGCAACTGCGATCAACGTGCAGGAAATGCAATTGACCAAAACCCCTCTGATACTCAGGAAGTTGGTCAGTTAGCCCGTCAATCTTTGCTTGGTGAATGTCGATGGCGATCGGAACCCTCTTTTCATCAGAATGAGTGTATGCTGGTTCCACCTAGTCGTAGTATTCTGAGGGCACGCTCTATGGCGTCACCTGTCAATGCTGCTGCGTGTTCCATCGCATAGGCTAATGTCATCGGACGTGAAGGGAGAACCACCACAGCGTCAACACCGAGGGTGTAAACCCTCTGGTAATCGTCGCCCAGGCCGCCGGCAAGTGCCAGTACAGGGAGTCCGTAGCGTTTCGCAAGCCCAGCGACAGCTCCCACACTCTTGCCGTATGCGGTCTGCCCATCGAGTTGTCCCTCGGCTGTAATCACCAGGTCTGCAGTCCGAACCCATTCCTCGAGTCGTACCGCATCTAAGACAAGCTGGGCACCAGGTCGCAAGGTTGCGTGGAGAAAGGCCATCAATCCCGCTCCCATTCCGCCAGCCGCCCCTGCCCCTGGAATATCTTTGACAGCATGCCCTAGATCTCGCTCAATGATCTGTGCGTAGTGGGCCAGTGCCGCATCGAGTTGTGCAACCACCTCAGCGGTTGCGCCTTTCTGTGGACCATAGACGGCGGATGCACCGAGCGGCCCGCACAATGGATTGGTCACATCACTGGCGACCTCTATCTTGCATTCTCGTAGACGCGGGTCCATGTTTTCCACCGAGAGACGGGAAAGCGTTGCCAGTGCTGCTCCTTCATGTGCGATCTCTGTCCCGTCGTTTGTGAGAAGTGCGGCGCCTAACGCTTGTGCCATGCCAGCGCCGCCATCGTTCGTGGCGCTTCCCCCAATGCCGATAATGAACTGGCGGCAGCCTCGATTCAAGGCTGCCATAATCAACTCCCCCACGCCGTAGGTTGTAGTGATGCGTGGATCACGCTGGGTCAGGGGAACAAGGGGTAAGCCAGCACATGCCGCCATTTCGATGGCCGCAGTGCGTCCATCCCCCAAGAGCCCAAAGAACGCTGCAACAGGTTTCCCCAATGGGCCCGTCACCGTCTGCTGCACCAGTTCACCGCCTGTTGCATCTACCAGGGCTTGTACGGTTCCTTCCCCACCATCGGCCACGGGTACGATATCGATCTCTGCTTCAGGATAGACCACTCGTACCCCCTGTGCAATCGCCTGACCCGCTTCGGCTGCGGTGAGACTGCCTTTGAGTGACTGTGGGGCAATGATAATCCGCATGGACGAATCTCCTTTACCTTCGAGCCGTCAGTTCTCCCTACTCCCGCCGTGTGGTAGCTTGGGCAGAAGTAGGGGCTGACCACTGCTGGCTGATTGCCCACCTTCTAGGGCTAGTCTGTAACCGGCATCGCTTCGGTAATGGCTGCAATGTGGTGGTGGGTAGGCACTGGGCCGCCCTCCGCCAGCGCTTCGAACTCGATAATGTTGTTTATCGCGCTGCCCATCGCGGCGTTTGTCTCCCGCTCTACGATGACCTCAACCAATACGGGTACACGCCGCTCCTCACTGACCCGGACGGCCCACTCCAGCGCAGGCTTGATCTCCTCAGGCCGGGTGACGCGGCGGCCCATAGCGCCCATGGCTTCCATGACCGCCACGTGATCCATGCCATAGGCTTCGCTGCTCGGCCCATCATAGGAGAGATCCACCCCGAAGTCCATCTCGTACGGCAGCTCGGACTGGCGGATCAGGCCCATGTAGCCGTTGTTCACCATGACAAGCACATAGGGCACCTTATACTGGACGGAAACCGCAACCTCCTCCATCAGGAACTCGAAGGAGTAGTCCCCCACGACGCCCACCACCAGCTTATCGGGACAGCCTAGCTTCACGCCAATACACGCTGGCACCTCCCAGCCGAGTGGGCCCGCCTGTCCACAGCAGAAGTAATGGCGAGGATTGTAGGTGCGCTGGAATTGCCCGCTCCAGATCTGGTAGAGGCCGATGGCGGTGACGACGAGCGTGTCCCGGTCGAAGACCTCGTTCATCTCCTGGTACACTCGTTGCGGCTTGATCGGCGTCGTATCGAAGTCTGTCTTACGCCACAGGGTGTAGCGCAGGTCCCGCACCCGTTCCACCCAGGCGTTCGGCTGACGCGCCGGCGTGAACTGTTGCGCCACCTGCCCCAGCGCTTGGAGCGCCAGCTTGGCGTCCGAGACGATTCCCAGATCTGGGGGGAAGACCCGCCCGATCTGGAAGGGCGAGATATCGATATGGATAAACTTCCGGTTGCCGCGGTAAACGTCCAGGTTGCCGGTGTGCCGGTCGGCAAAGCGGGCACCGATCGCCACGATCAAGTCGCTTTCCAGGAAGAGCTGGTTGGCGTAGCGCTGGCTGGTTTGAATACCGACCATGCCCGCGTACAGGAGATGGTCCTCCGGTATGACCCCTTTGCCCATCAGCGTGGGCGTCACCGGGATCTGCAAATACTCGGCAAACGCCATGAGTTCGTCTGAGGCGTTGGCAATGACGACCCCCCCGCCTGGCAACAGCATTGGCCGCTCAGCAGCCAGGATCATCTCCATCGCTCGGCGGATGGCATTCATATTTGGCCCCGGCTTCTCCACTGGCAGTGGGCTATCCAGTGCGGGGTCGTACTCCAGATCCGGCCCTTTCTGGACATTCAAAGGCAAGTCAATTAGCACAGGGCCGGGGCGCCCAGCTTGCGCAATGCGGAAGGCTTCGCGGAAGGCCCAGGGCAACTGCGCTGGCTCTTTCACCTGCACACTCCACTTGGTGACGGGACGGGCAATCTCCGCAATTTCCACGGCCTGGAACGCCTCCCGATGCAGGACAAGTGTCGGCGCCTGGCCGGTGATGCAGATGATGGGGATGGAGTCGGCCAGGCAGGTATAGAGCCCTGTAATCATATTCGTCCCCGCCGGGCCTGACGTCCCAATACTGATACCGACCTTGCCGGTCGCGCGCGCATAGCCGTCCGCCGCGTGCGTGCCTCCCTCCTCGTGACGAACCGAGATGTTTTTGATACGTTCTGACTTGCTCAGCGCCTTGTAGAGCGGCAAGATGGCTGCCCCAGGCACGCCGAAGACATAATCGACCCCTTCATCCTCCATGATCTTGACCACGGCATCCATCGGGTTCATTTTTGACATGTCACATTCCTCCTTTTGCGTGATAGCAGTCTGTCCGCTACTTAGGCTCTCCGATCCGGTGCTGCGCCCAGTCCTCGATCAGGGTGAGGAGAGCTGAATGATCCTGATCGCCCTGCCCGCGCAGCTTCAATGCCTGGAGCATCTGGTCAACGATGGCCGTCACAGGCAACGAGACGCCGTACTCGCGGCCAGCTGCGAGCGCGATGCCCAAATCTTTATGATGCAGCGTGATTTTGAATCCTGGCCGGAAATCGTGCTTTAAGAAATTGGAGCCACGCACTTCCATAACACGGTTTGCCGCCAGGCCACCTGAGAGGACCTGGAGGATGACTGCGGGATCCACCCCGGCCTTGGAACCAAGGACCAGCGCTTCGCTGACCGCCTCAATCGTCAAGGCCACCACAATCTGGTTGCACGCCTTGACGACCTGCCCCGCGCCAATCCCCCCCACATGTACGATGGTCTTGCCAAGCACTTCGAAGAGCGGCTTGGCCTGCGCGAAGTCCTCGGCGCTGCCCCCCACCATGATGGAGAGTGTACCTTGCTGAGCGCCAACATCGCCCCCGCTAACGGGCGCATCCAGCATCCGCACGCCGCGCGCCTGCGCCGCCTGAGCCACCTCTTGGGTGACCACCGGGGAGATCGTGCTCATATCAATCACCAGTGTGCCCGCTTTGGCACCCGCCAACACCCCATTCTCGCCGGTCACCACTGTCCGGACATGGGGCGAGTCGGGCAACATGGTGATGACGACATCACTCTGCTCGGCCACCGCCTGTGGGCTGCCCACAGTTGTTGCACCCTCGGCGGCCAGCTCATCCGCGGGTACAGGGTTGCGGTTAGAGATCACTAACTCGTAGCCTGCCTTCATCAAGTTGTAAGCCATGGGTTTGCCCATGATACCCAGGCCAATGAAACCAATCGTCTCTGGCATCTTTAGCGCTCCTCTGCTCCATGAACATCAATGTGAGATATGTTGTTCTTCGCATTTTCCATATAAAAGAAAAACTTTTACCTTTAAATGGAAATATACCATATGTTCACACGATTATCAAGACCCAAATTCTTCTGCAATTATGCTGATTACCTCGTACTTTACACTAGTCCTGTCTTTGCTACAAAATCCCATCGACAGAGCACGAATCTCGCGTTAAACTTTCCATTATCAGAAATATATTATGTCAAAAAATGAAAAATATGAGCGATGTAGTCGTTGAGGAGAGCTACCGGGCAGATATTTGCTTCCAAGCCCTTGTGCTGGCTATATGGGACGTCTGTTCCGAAAACAAGCCTCTTGAGATCGGTTGAGCAGCATGCTTGCAAAGAAACTTGAGATGAGCATACAAGCAGGGTTTCAGCCAAAAGATGAGGAAGACGCATGTAGAATGAGCGTTCTTCCATCAGGGACAAACAGGGTCAAGGAGTGAGCCCAATTCTACAAACGATACGTGAAAATCGCCTCATTCTTGTAGGCGTTACCGGCAGGAACGTCATCTGAGGGATCGAGGATTTGCTCATTCGACGTGCTCTTCCAAGGTTTCACACCGCGCTGGTTTCCTGCACACCTCAAACAAGCATGTGGATCAGGAAGTGAAACTTTTTTAACATTAACGCAGCTAGACTGAGACAAAGCCAGATGCTACAATTCGGCCCAGGCGTTTGCAGGAGCCGCCTGGGAGTCACTGGTGCAAACGGGTAAGTTTCACTTCAGATGCGCCAATTCTCAAAAAGTTTCACTTCCTGGTGGATCCTGTACGCGCTCGGGCCCTCCTGGTCTACACGCGCAGGTCGGTCATTGGCGCGAGATCCGGTCTTCATGATTCGAAAGTAGGTTGCTCTCAATGAGAGAAGGCATAGCCATAGGCAACCTACTTCATGTTCATAAGATCACGGAAGAGTGCATCATTGTCGCTCGCGGGGTGCTGAACCTGGCGACATCAGCGTGCATCCCGGTCTTGCCCCTGATCCTCATCTAGTTTCCGCTTCCGGCGGGAGAACGTGACCCCCTTGGGGAGCAACTCGACCGTTGGCAGCGGTCTCCTGTGGTTCAGGCTCGCGCAATACGCATCAATGTCCGTCTCCTGTGAGAGGAGGAACTGGAGGAAACTCACCTCCTTGTACTGGCAGGTAAGGTAGATACTCAACAGCACCAGGTATTGGCTCAGGCCGGCTTCGGAGAATTCGCCATCGGCCACCTCACGGTAATAGGCGAACCTCTTCACAGCGTGTTCCGCGTTGTTGTTGTTCCAGGGCACGCCATCATGATCCAGGAAGGTGAACAGCTTATCCTGGTACTGCAGCAGCCGCCGACGATAGCCATCGGCCACCTCCGAGCGGTACGCCTGTCCCCCGATGGTCCGGAAGAACCGCTCCACGTCCGGCCGGTGCTTCCGGAGATGTCTCTGCCGTAGCCCATATTGGTCAACCGTGGTCATGATCGTACGCAGCAAGCGACCAAAGGCGGAGGCGAGGGTCTTGAGGTCTTCATCCCAGGGATTGCCCTGAATATCGTGGTTGAAATCCCTGATGAGGTGGATCAGGCACTTCTGCTGTTCACACGCAAGAGAGTCATACGGGGCGTAAAAATCGGAGATGAGTACCCCGTGGAAGTCCTTGAATAGGTCGTGCAGGAAGCTGCCCTCTCGCGATGACCGGTACATGAAGACGACCTCTTCCTGATTCGTGAAAACCCACACATACCCTTTGCCCTCCTTCTTGAGATGGACTTCGGTCTCGTCCGCGTGGATGGTGGCTCCGCCGACGAGCTTGTCCAAGAGCCGCTGGTAGGTCTCAGCGTAGTATTGCGACAGCAGCAGCTTGAAGCTGAGCACATCGGGATTGAAGACGGGAAAGCCAAAGTAGTCCTGGATCTTCTGCGTGATGTTCGAAAAGCTGGCCCGGTGGGCCACGTGTTCGTACATCGCCCAGCTTTTCAGGGAGTGGAAATGCGCGTCCAAGCGGAGGTAGTCGCGCGGCAGAAACCGCCTCTCGCATCCGCTACACCGATGCCTGGCAGTCGTGAACCGCGTCACCCAGCGCCTGATACCGTTCCGCGTGATCCGGAGGTCGAACGCTAAGCGGACGAGCCGACCATCCGGGCTCCGCGTCAACTCCGTTCCTCCGCAGAAAGGGCATTCCTGACTAGTGATCTCAACAGAACGGGTCGCCCGCAGGTTCTTTTTCCCCTGCCTGCTGCGTCTGCGGGATCGGCGCCGCTTCAGGGCCTTATTCGTCCGAATGAACACTCGATCGCGTTGATAGTCGAAATAGGCCCGCTCGTTGATGAACGCGAAGTCAGGGACGGCAAACTCCGTCCGGCACCACTCTGGGCGGCTCGACGGCAGCGCGATCTCCTCCACGTGCGACACGCGTTGGTCGGTGTGGCGCACGGTCTGGGTCGGAGGCAGTGCGGGCTGGTCTGGGCAGATGCTGTAGAGGACCTCTGTCACTGTCCGCAAGGCGACGCAGTCCTCCATGTTGTACGTCGTGAGCGTGTCCTTGAATCTGGCCGAGCCGCTCTCCTCCCACTTCTTTCGCCACACGATGCTCTGGATGCCTGATGCATCAGGGTCCGTCCAGCTGAAGCCTAGATACCGGCCGATGTCCTTCAGACTATTGGAATAGGTGGGGAAGTAAATGTGTGTATAAACGATCGAGAGGACGTTGACCACGCGCGCCAGGATCTTGTCGCCAAGCTCGTCTCGGCCCGACTCCTTGATCATCCGCCGCAGAAAAGCCGTCTCGTAGCTGCCATAGGCATAGAGGCAGGCGTCCTGGTGGAGATCCACAACATCGAGAAACTGTTGGAACAGCTGAGGCTCCTCGACCGGGCTGTCCGCCCAAAACGAGTGGCGCTCCTCCGTCCCGTTTCTCTCGACGATCATCCCAAGCAGGTAGGCGGACTGGCGATCTGGGTCGCCCTCGATGTCGAAGTAGATCCGAGTGGCAGCGTGTGGCAGGCGCGGGGTGCCGAGCACATAGATCTTCTGGTCCCGAATGGCCAGCGCCTGCAAGGCAGAGTTATGCGGCTGACTCTTCTGTTGTTGTGCCCTCTTGCTCCTCTTCGGCGGACGGAACGTGCAGGACAGCTGCGTCACCGTGAAGATTCCTCTGCGGTTGTACTTCCTAATCTCCTTCACGCTTAGACCCCGTAACAGACTCAGGTCGTCCTTCGCGGTCGCCTCTGCCTGGCAGCGTTGGCGGAACTCGCACATCTGGCAGTGGCTGTTGAGCATCAGGTGCGGAGGCGTACCGGTGCTCTGGATCTCCTTGATCTCCTGCAGGACCTGCTGGGTACCGTGCCCGCTCGGGTTCAGTCTGATCCTCTGGACAGTGCAGCTCTGACCGTGAATCAGCATTCCGCTACCGGGCTGCCTCCCTTGGAGATCGCCAATGATGACGCCATACAGCTCGAGCAACTCCTTCTGCTGCCTGCGGGGCCGTTCCGCATCGTCGAACACCACCGGAATGTAGTGAAAGTCGCCCAGCCGGGACATGCCGTCCTCTTTCTGGAGCGCATCAAAGCGGATGAACAGTGTATGGTCTTCGACGGTGGCGTCCAAGAGGAGGGGCAGCGTTAGGGCGACGCCGCGCAGAATAGCCCCATCCTTGTGCCGACCCATAAGTCTGTCCGCAGCGGCCAGGCGTACCCGACTTCGGGCCTCTGCTTGCAGGACCTCATAGTCCGATATGTTGCCCTGTTCACCGGCCAGCTTCAGGTGTCCCTTGTACGTGCAGTGCACGTAACTCTCCAGAACGTCCCTCGTGATCTTCGTGGCTATGGCGTATCTCCGCAGTGTGGTACCAAACGCACGCACCGACTCTCGCAACCCGATTCCGGTTCGATACCATTGACATTGTGGCAGGCGCACGTGGCAACGCGCCGCCAGCAGCGCCACCTCTATAAAATAAACGGAGCAAGTGGCCTGTCAGTAGTTTTTTTGACCAAAAAGTACGATGTACCAGATAACTACGGTTGAGATAGCAGCAAATCACTTCACCAGGGTTTCAACCAAAGGGTGAGGAAGACACATAGAGAGTGAGAAGCCTGCCATCAGGCAACCGTGGTTGGAATTCATTCACGCGTTGGCAGACAGCAAGCAGATCACGGTTGAGTTGGCGGTTGTTGAAAGGCCGCATTTCCACCTGAACACGAGCTCGTTCCCATCGTACACGACCAGATAAGCGGAAAAAGGGCAGTAAGCGCAGCCAGGTCGCATGGGCATAGGTGGAGGGAAAGAAGCGGTCACGGACCCACATCACCAGGTTCGAAGTCGCGAGCTTGCACACGGTCATGATGTGAACTTTGCGGTTATCCAGTTCATGCATCACGCGCTCTTTAGCTGCCAGGTTTTCCAGTGCGCGCAGGAGTTCGCGTTGTTCGCGACAATAGCGTTCATGCTTGCTACTCTCCTGATGGCTTTTCTCCTGGACACGATAGACGCGCTGCCACAGCGGTTCCAACTCTGCGTCCGCTTCGGCTTTGAGCTTCTTACGCTCAGCACGATAGGTCCCCTCCGTGACTCCTTGCGCTTCCAACGCCTGTAGCCGATCATTCAGGACCCGATACACCTCTTCTCCACGCCCTTTGGCCTGTTTCCACAATTTTGTGGCCAGCCGACTTCCCCGATGGGCTTTCTCACGGGCTGCCTCACGGAAACGTTGGACATTGGCACATCGCTTCTCCAACGCCTCCCGTTTCTTGTTCACCTCCGAGTTGATCACAGGCGTCTTCGCAAAACCGTGATTAACGTCCAAACCGAGAGGCAAGAGAAAATCTTTGATCACATTCTCTTGCGCAGGCCAGCGATGGATGTAGGTCTGGGCGAGTGTGACTGCATCTATCTGCTCAGCCGTCGTCACAATCGGAATCAATTTGGGTTCCGAAGGCCCGGCCGGGGCAGGGGTCGCTTGCCATCCGGCTTGCCACCAGGCGACCTCTTCGTGTCGGATGTCGGCCCACCAGGCGCGTGGAAGGTCCTCTTCAGAAGGCGAGCAGGACACCGTTCTGCGCAAGTCACGGATCAACGCCACCGCGAGCCTGAGCGGTTCATCGTCGCGATCAGGGCGAGCCAACAGAAACTGAGCGGGAGCGACCTCACGCAGCACTGTGCCATGACGATCCACCGTGAGGGGGACAAACGGACCAACGTTGGTGAAGGAGTCGAGTCCGCTATATTGGTTCGTCTTGAGAATGGTGGTTATGGTACGCCCCTCCGCGCTCATCCGTGCCAGGAAATCGGCTGCCATCGCCTCGCGATCAACAACCAGGTCGGTCAGATGCAGAGCTTCGGTGGTCTGTTCGTAGCGGGTGAGCACCTCAGGAATCCCGTTGGTCAGATGCAGATCACCGCGATGCGTGGTCGCAAGCAGTGGATGCCCTTGGTCGTCATGCAACAGCGTTAATGCACGACACCCCAGGATTTTGCCCGAGTTCCCGATGAGTCCTCGGGGAATCAAAGTGTCTGTGTAGACGGCTTTGCGATGTCCATCCACGTACACATGAGGCGATGTGGCTTCTTGACTCCTTGCTTCCACCTGCCATAACGTGCTCGTCCACCCTGCCAATGCTGCGGTGAATGCTTCATCAGCATTGGCGGTCGCCAATATCCTCAGAAAGCGTTCGACGTGACGATAACTGTAGGGCTGCGGCCTTCCCGTCAGCAACCCGAGTTCGCTTCCCGTGTAGGTGCGTAAGTCCCAGGGTCGGTGCAGTCCGACCGCATTGAGGAACAAGAGGGTGAGCAAGAGCCTCAACTGCGGTTGGAAGAGATGCTGTGGCGCAGGCTCTTGGACGGTTGCATGCCGCTGCTTCATCGGCAAGGCTACTTCCAACTGGGAAAGCAGGTCGGTGGCGTTCGCAGCAGCCAGTAACAACAAGGCTCCTGCCCCCTCCTGCCACTCCTGCTCATTGGTAGAACTGCTCACTTTTTTTTCGCAGATTGGGGCGGATTGCTGATGCCCAAGGCGGCACGCACCCGATTGAGTTGGCTGACACTGATGGGGAGGGCAAACCGCGTGGCAAGCTGCTCCTGAATCTTGTGGCTTGGCGTGTGAGGAGCCTGTCGGCATGTCTCTTCCAGAAACTCGCGCACTTCGCCTCGCATTTTCGCTGGATGTCCATGCCTGCCTTCGTGCAGCGCTGGCTCCCCTCCTTGGCGCATCCGCTGGCGCAGCCGATAGGCTGTTGATTGACTGATCTGGAGCCCAGCTTGCTTGGCTGCCTCGTGCCAGGTATTAACCACTTGCACTCGTGCCGTATACAGCTTGCTTTCCTCCATAAGAGACCCTCACCTCCTGCAGGACGTTGGTCTTCCCTGCTTTTCCGTCAGTCTACCACAAGCTGCTCTTGCAGTCTACATGCACCCTCCTCTGCATTTGGCTGACACCCTGACAAGGTTCCAGGGATCCTGCAACTGCCACGGTGAACTCGACGCTCCAACCAGGCCCCACACCACCGCAGCTACCAATGGAACGCCGATGCCGAGTCCGATTTTGGCGAGCAGTCCCCGTCCGGTCTGGAACCCCCAGTACTGAAGTAGCCCCCAGGACACACAGTTCCAGCAGAAAGCGCAACGCCACGTTGGCAGATTTTATCACCTCCATGATCGCTCCCCTTTCCAGCGACTCTCTGGTAGTCGCTCATAGCAATGGTAGATAAAGCAGCGCGTGGTCACCAATGCTAGCGCGGTTGTGGTAGAAATTCTCCCGCTTCGGCGACGACACGGTACTGCGCCGGAGAGGCGGCGAAGGCATCCTCCGGGCTATCTCCTGGAACGCCTCTGCCCTCAAGGCTGCTTGGAAGTGCTGCGGCGACTCCCACTCTGCGACATTGACAAAGCGAAACTTCGCCTGTGAGTCCAGGCTCTTGTGGAGTCGGGTCGAGACAAAGCCTGGCGCATGCCGCGGGTGCTCAGTGGCTTCGCGCCACCGCTTGAGGAACTCCTCCTCCTGACCCGCTGGCACCACGAATGGATTGATCAACACGACAGTCGACATCTTCTGTCTCCTTTTCTTGTTCTCATTGGCATGGGTATCATCCCTTGAGACACTTGCAGCTTTCCATCGTCATCATGTCCCATCGTCGTTCCTCCTTGGTGACTTCACCTGGTCATCTCCTGATACGCACTACTTCGCCGATTCGCTGGATGCTCCCCTCTCTGATCTCTTGTACGTGTTCGATGCGGCCTCTGGATGGGTGTTTTCACGCATGGAAACGGGTACCCATGCTTGCTCTCAAAAGCCAGAAGCCTGGCAATGGCCTCAAGAGGCACGCTTGCTTGCAGCACGCCCTCGTTGGTCCACGTACCAACCGAGTCCGGCCACGAGTATGGTTGCAGCTGCTCCGAACAAGGGAGACGGTACACCAGCGACGCGCTTGAGGTGGTATCCAGGATCGACAATGTCTGTACCAGGGATGAAGCGTGCCACAAAAAGGGGTCCCCAGTAAGCAATGGGAATGAGGGCAGCCGTCGTTGCAGCGGGGGATGGGTCGGCAGAACGACGCCACAGCAACCAGAGCGCGACCGGTGCGAGGAGGACGGGCATGCCGATGGACACAATGCCATGAAAGCGTGCGTGAAGGGACCACTGCGGACTGAAGACGTGCGAGTCATTCCAATCCAACCAATCGGCCAGGAGTGCTGACACGAAATACACGATCGGCAGAAAAATGGCGTGTGCTGGCTACGTAGCACGTCCGTTCTCAAAAGAGATAGTTTTCACCCTCGAATTTCGCCGGTGCGATCCGTCTTTTCCCGCTTCTTACTAGGATCTCGCAGCCTGCAGGAGGGCCATGGTTGTCCAGATCACGACGGCTTCTCCGCCTGTTCCCCAAGTGCAATCCGCCTTGTGTCCAGGTGTGTCCTGTCTTCACCTGCTATGCTCACTGTAGGGCAGCGAGGCCAGGTTCCGTGTCTCCACAATGCAACGCCAGGGGTACTGCCACCCCAACCGCCTTGCTTGTAGGGGTGGACAGCAGTTGGGATGACCCTTCGTAGATGAAAAGAGATGGTGCCTCTGGTAGCCATAGTGTTGGCTATGGAGGGGATTCGTTCTTGAACAGAGAAGGAAATCACGACGCGAATACCCATCACGACAGATTGGACAGTTGCGCTTCTTGCTGTACATGCTCTTTAGTAGCAGCACGAATGATGCGACGGATCGTTTCATGAGAGACACCGTATGCTGCTGCCACTGTTCGGAGCGGTTCCTTCTGCTCCAGAACACGATGCAGCACTGTCGGCCACTCTGAAGCGGGAATACCGTATGCCGGGTGTTTTGGCCCTGGACGCCGGTGCTTGATCACAACAGGGGGAGAGCTTCCCACAAATGTTTCAGCTTCAGTAAGAAGCTGTTGTACCTTTTGGTAGAGTGTGCCTGCTGGGGCCAGGAAGAGGTATAAAATTGGTGACAGAGTAGCCGAAACCCGTCGGTTCCGCTCGACTATTTGTACAAATGTTCTAGGTATAGTAGAACAAAGGTTCTAAGACCTCGCCCTCTGCTTCTCAACGTATGCCCCTTATTGATCTCT
>Ga0207646_10001274_pt1 | contig 31519 bp, 29 predicted proteins | sample KBSK5502metaG_FD_184343 | JGI IMG/M metagenome (GOLD analysis project Ga0207646, IMG submission 184343) | Corn, switchgrass and miscanthus rhizosphere microbial communities from Kellogg Biological Station, Michigan, USA - KBS K5-50-2 metaG... | ecosystem: Host-associated > Plants > Roots >... | reverse complement strand
TGCGTGGTCTCGGTGAGGTGCCGTCGAGCTGGCCGCTGGAGGCGATCAAAGCGCAGATCGTCGCGGCGCGCTGCTACGCGCTGACCCATATGGGGAGCACGGCACTGTACGACGTCGACGACACGACACAGTTCCAGGTCTACCGGGGCATCGATTCGGAGAGTGCGTCACAGAATGCCGCCGTCGATCAGACCGCCGGCCAGGTGTTGATGTACGGCGGACGCGTGATCGAGGCGTTCTTCTCGGCATCGGACGGCGGGCACACCGCGAATGTGTCCGACGTGTTTGGCGGCTCGCTCGCCACCTATCCCTACCTGCGGGGGGTGCTCGATCCCTGGGACGTGGTCGCGCCGCGGCATACCTGGTACACCGGGGTGTACGCCTACAACACGTTGGAGCGGGTGTACTTCACCACCGCCGACATCGGGACCTACGGACACCTCATCGGCTTCGATTTGCGCGACCGCGATGCCTCGGATCGCCTGAACACCGTCGGACTGATCGGCAGCCGTGGCCTCAAACGGATCGGGGTCTCGGCGTTTTTGCGCGCCTTCAATCGCTCCCCACTGACCGGCACGGATGTGCTCTGGAACGAGATGTTCGGAACCACACCCGCGAACACCTGGCCCTACTGGTGATGGTTACCGGCTCGCCAGGCCTCCGGCGGTTTCACCGCCGTCGATGACCACCGTCTGGCCCGTGATATAGGGGGCCTCGTCGGATGCGAGAAAGGCGAAAAGCGCCGCGATCTCATCCGGGCGCGCGTGACGCCCGAGCGGGATTTTGCGATTCACCTCCTCCAGCATGGCCACGGTGTACTCCGCCTCCTGCATCGGAGTCAGCACGTATCCCGGACAGACGGCGATCACGCGAACGCTGGGGGCCAGTTCGAGGGCCATCGTCTTCGTTAGCTCGATGACGCCAGCCTTCGACGCGTTGTAGTCGGCGTACAGGGGGTGCCCGACCATTCCGTTGGTCGATCCCGTGTTGATGATGACCCCACCGCCGGCTTTGATCATCCGTTTCGCCGCCTGCTGCCCCATGTTGAAGACTCCGGTCAAGTTGACCGCCAGCACCTGCGACCACTCAGCCGGGGAGAGGTCCACAAAGCGATGCCGCAGGCTGATGCCGGCGTTGTTGATCAGGACGTCAAGGCCGTCGAGCAACGTGTCGACCTGATTGAACGCGCCGGCCGCAGCGTGCTCATCCGCGACATCAGCGACGATCGCCTCGACCAGCGAAGCGAACTTCGTCTTGATCTGCTTGCACCCGCGTGGATCGCGGTCGACGACGACCACCCGACATCCTTCGCCGAGGAAGCGGGCGGTGGCCGCCGCGCCAATCCCACTTGCGCCACCGGTGATCACCACGCGCTTGCCCGTGAGTCCGCGCACGAGCGGATTGTAGTTCGGGGTCCTGCTAGAGCCAAAACCACGCTACAATCGCCCAGGTTTGCAGCGACCCATTTCAGTAAACCGGCTTCGCGCGGTCGGACTCGTCTTTGTCACGGCGCTCGCCGCCTGCAGCGCCGCGCCCGCCTCGACTTCGACGTCATCCGCTCCGACTGGCTCGTCCTCCGCTAGCAACCCGCCCGAGGGATATCGCGTGCTCTTCACGGCCTCGACCATCAGCTCCAGCGAGATCTTCCTGTATGACTCGGCCAGCAGTGCCCCGCAACAACTCGTCTCGCTGGGCGCCGGTCCGCCACCGGAGGCGCACTTCATCTCGTCTCAGAAGATCGCGTACGTCGATTCGACCACCCAGACGTCGGCCCAGATCATGAGCATCGACCTGAGCACCCGGGCCAGCACGACGGAGCTGACGGTCAACGGCAACGTGCCGGCCTTCGCTTACAGCCACGACGGCGCCACGCTGGCCTATCTGCTGCACGGCACCGCCGATGGCAAGGCATCGCTCCATGTCCGCCGCGGTGGGCAGGAGACGACGCTCAACCTCAATGCGATCCCCGGGCGCGGCGTGGGTCGGGACGACGAGCTCCGGCTTGAGTTCGCCCCGGACGACAAATATCTGCTCATGGTCGATACCTTTGTCGGCAACCAGGGCCAATCGCCCGAGACCGGCCAGTTCCTGATCTTGCGAGCTGCCGATAACACCGTCGCCTTCCTTCCCCCGGCAGGGGTCAGCGCGAACGCCACTATGGCGACCTGGGCCCGGCATAGCGACCGCGTGTATTACCGCGACCAGGTCGGCGTCAGGACCTGGGATGCGGGGACGACCAGTGTGGGCACGCTGGCGACGGCCCTGCACTGGTACGATCCCGCGCCATCGCCGGACGATGCCTGGCTGGCGTTTACCGATATCGATGCCCAGTTCGTGCCGCGCGTCCGGCTCTACGACCTGCGGCACGGCCAGACGGTTGCCACCGTGACCGCCCCCCGCTCGCACCCGATCTTCATCACCGCCGATACCGTCTGGTACCTCGAGGAGCAGCCGTGCCAGAGCGAATGCCTGGCGGGACCGTCGCAGACCTCCGGGAAAGTGCTGGCCTACAACCTGAACACGAAGACCGAGACGGCTTTACCCTTCAGCGACGTCCACAACCTGACGCAGCTCGCCGTCTTCAGTCGCTGACGCTTCCGCGCGCCATCAGCTCGCGCAGCACCATCGGCAGCACGCCACCATGCCGCAGGTACTCGACGTCCGTCTGGTTGTCGAGCCGGCAGGTGACACTGATTCGGCGGGGAGCACTGCCATCGGCAGCCGCTTCCACCTCGATCCGCTGCCGGGGTTTGAGGCCGGCGGCGAGCCCGCGAATAGTGAACACCTCAGTCCCCGCCAGGCCGAGGGCCTGCAGCGACTCGCCCTCCTGAAACTGCAGCGGCAGGATGCCCATTCCCACCAGGTTGCTGCGGTGGATCCGCTCGAAACTCTCCGCGACGACCGCTCGAATGCCGAGCAGGAGCGGCCCTTTCGCCGCCCAGTCGCGCGAGCTGCCGGATCCGTACTCCTTGCCGGCGATGGCGATCAGCGGCACCGCCTCACCCCGATAGCGCTCGGCGGCGTCGAAGATCGTCATCTGCTGCTTGTCCGGCAGGTGCGTCGTCCAGTAGCCCTCTCTGGTACTGAGCTGGTTGCGCAGCCTGATGTTGGCGAAGGTGCCGCGCTCCATCACTTCGTGGTTGCCGCGCCGGGCGCCGTAGCTGTTGAAGTCGGGACGCTCCACCCCGTGCTCGATGAGGTAGCGCCCGGCAGGACTATCCGGCGGGATACTGCCCGCCGGCGAAATGTGATCGGTGGTGATCGAGTCGCCCACGATGACGAGCGCTCGCGCTCCGACGATATCGGTCAGCGGCGCCGGCTGCGGGCCGATCCCTTCAAAAAAGGTTGGTTCGCGGACGTACGTGGACTCGAGATCCCAGCCATAGATCGGACCGGTCGGCGCGGACATCCGTTGCCAGTTCTCGTCGCCGTCGAAGATGCGCTCGTACTCGCGGGTGAACATCTCGACCTTGAGCGACCGGCGGATCGCCTCATTGACCTCCTCCGCCGACGGCCACAGCTCGTGCAGATGGACCGGTTTACCGTCGCGGTCCGTGCCCACCGGTTCGCGCGAGAGGTCCCGGCGAATGTCGCCGGCGAGCGCATAGGCGACGACCAGCGGCGGTGATGCCAGGTAGCTGGCGCGCACCAGCGGGTGGATACGGCCCTCGAAATTCCGGTTGCCGCTGAGCACCGCGACCACGTTGAGCTTCTCCTTCTCGACGGCGGCCTCGACTTCATCGCTGGCCAACGGACCGCTATTGCCGATGCAGGTCGTGCACCCGTACCCGACGAGGTAAAAGCCGAGTTCCTCGAGATAGGGCATCAGCCCTGCGGCCTTCAGGTAATCGGTCACGACCCGCGAGCCCGGCGCGAGGCTGGTCTTGACGGTTGGCGCTACCTTGAGGCCACGCTCCACCGCTCGCTTGGCCAGCAGGCCGGCAGCGACCATGACGGAGGGGTTCGAGGTGTTGGTACAGCTGGTGATGGCCGCGATCACGACCGATCCGTTATGGACTCGCTGCGCCGGACGCGCCATCACCGCGGTGCCCGTTGCAGGCTGGCCGACGGCCTCGGCGGCGCCACCCTCGAAGTCGAAACGGGCGACATCGTCATTGGTCGGTTTTTCGTCCATGGCAAAGGCCGACTTGAAGCTGTGCCACACCTGTGGCAGCGGTACGCGGTCTTGCGGGCGTTTCGGTCCCGCGACGCTTGGTTCAACCGCGTCGAGGTCGAGTTCCAGCAACTCCGTGAACACCGGGGTCTCCGATTCGTCGGTGCGGAACATCCCTTGCGCCCTGGTGTACTGCTCCACCAGCTGGATCAGCTCCCGCTCCCGTCCGGTCGTCTCCAGGTAGCGAAGGGTTTGCGTATCGACCGGAAAGAGGGAAGAGGTGGCGCCGTATTCCGGACACATGTTGGAAAGGGTGGCGCGGTCCGGTACCGAGAGGGTGGAGAGCCCGCTGCCACAGAACTCCACGAACTTGTTGACGACCCCGTGCTTGCGCAGCATCTCCGTCAGGGTCAGGACCAGGTCGGTCGCGGTCGCCCCGGGTCGCAGCGCGCCCGTGGTCCGGACACCCACCACCACCGGAATCGGCAGGTAGGTGGGCTGGCCGAGCAGGGCCGCCTCGGCCTCGATTCCCCCGACGCCCCAGCCGAGGACGCCCACCCCATTGACCATGGTGGTGTGCGAGTCGGTGCCGAGCAGCGTGTCGGGGAGCGCGTAGCTGCCCCTATCGTCCTGGCGGACCTGAACCACCCGGCTCAGTCGTTCGAGGTTGACCTGGTGACAGATGCCCATCCCGGGCGGCACGACGGTGAAGTTATGAAAGGCCTGCTGCGCCCAGCGCAGCAACGCATAGCGCTCCCCGTTTCGCGCGTACTCGCGCTCGATGTTGCGGGCGTAGGCGCCCAGCGAACCGAAGGCATCCACCTGGACCGAGTGGTCGATTACGAGGTCCACCTGCACCAGCGGATCAATTTGACCGGCGTCCTTTCCGGCGCGCTGCATTGCGGATCGCATGGCGGCCAGGTCGACGACCGCCGGCACGCCGGTGAAGTCCTGCAGCAGGATGCGCGATGGCAGGTACGGCAATTCGGCGTCGTCCGGTGCTGGCGCAGGCCAGCGGGTCAGCGCCTGCAGGCTGGCGTCACTGACCCTGCCGGCTTCGGCCTGGCGCAATAGGCCCTCGAGCAGGATCTTGATCGTCACCGGCAGCCGGCTGGGGTCGCCGGCGCCCGCCTCGACCAGCCGCGACAGCGGGTAATAGTCGAGGGAGGTGGACGCCAGTCGCTCGCGCGCCGACATCATTCTGACCTGATGCTACCAGCGAACATTTCTCGCTCCTCCCTCGTGGATAGGGTCCGGGAGGGGGTTCAGTCGCGATTGCCGCTGTGAAACTTTCGATGCACCGCACGCAGCTGCGGATTCGTCACGTGGGTGTAGATCTGCGTCGTGTTGAGGTTGGCGTGTCCCAGCAATTCCTGCACCGCGCGCAGGTCGGCGCCGTTCGACAGCAGGTCGGTGGCGAACGAATGGCGCAGCGTGTGCGGCGTGGCCTTCACCCCCAGCCCCGCCAGCCGAACGTACTTCTGCACCACCCGCTCGATCGAGCGGGTCGACATCCGCATTCCGGGTCCCCCGGGTGTCGCGTCGAGCTTGCCCTTCATCCGGATGAAGAGCGGCTTCCAGCGATCCGGGCGCGCCTGCAGGTAACGGCCGAGCCACTCGGTGGCGGCGTTGCCGAGAAATACGACGCGCGGTTTGCGTCCCTTGCCGATCACCCCGAACTCGCGGGTCTTCAGGTTGATGTGGTCGCGGTCGAGCCGGGCTAGTTCGGAGAGCCGGAGCCCGGTGCTGAAGAGGGTTTCGATCAGGGCGCGATCCCGCAGGCCACGCAGGTCATTGACGTCAGGGGCACCGAGCAGCCGGCGCAGCTGGTCGCCGTCGAGGAATTTCAACGATCGCGACGGAGCCTTGCCGACCTCGACGCGGTCGGGGGCGAGCACGTCGAGGCCCTGCCGCGACCAGTAGCGCAACAAGGAGCGCAGCGCAACCAGGAAATAGGTCTGGGTGGCGCGCGATAGCGGCCGGCCGGTGTGTTCGTTGACGCGCCGCGCGAGCGCCAGCTTGTAGCGCCGTACCACGTCGGGGGTGACGTCCGGCAGGTCGTGCACCTCCGGTTCTTCGCGGCCCAGCCAGGTGAGCAGGTGGCCAAGGTAGTACTCGTACTGCCGGATCGTCAGCTGGCTGAGATTGCGATCGACCTCGCACGACTCGAGGAAGCGGCGGATCCGATCCGCGACAGCGGGGGCGATCGGTGGTGCCTGCGGCGGGGAGGTGGGGGAGACGGTGGGCACGCTGCTGGGCGAGATTCTACCCCTGTGCGCATTTGACACGAATTTGACCCATGGCGTAATATTGCCGATATATCGTGATAGTGCGTCAATCAGGAGGACTTACCAATGTGGTCACGTCGTGAATTTCGCTTCGACCAGTTCCGCCGACAGATGTTCGAGCGAGGCGATCTCAAGTACGTCATTCTCGAGCAGCTCAAGGACAAGCCCGCCCACGGCTACGAGCTGATCAAGGCGCTCGAAGCCCGTTTCGGCGGCTTCTATGCCCCCAGCCCGGGCGCCGTTTACCCGACCCTCCAGATGCTGGAGGACATGGGCTATGTCAGCTCCGTCTCGCAGGACGGCCGGAAGGTCTACAGCATCACGGACGCCGGACGGACCTTCATGAACGAGCGCCAGCCACAGGTGGATGAGGTCTTCAACCGGATGAGGGAGCGTTGGGGCGCCGAGTGGGGCCCGCAAGCGCACCGTGTCATGGCCGACCTACGCAACGACCTGCGCGACCTGGGGCGCTCCGTGGCGAGCGAGGCCCGGAATCGCTGGCCGAACCCGGAACAGCAGCGGCGCATCCGCGATGTCGTCAGCCGGGCGAAGGCCGAGATCCAGGCAATTCTCAGCGAAGAGCCGGCGGCAAAGGTCTAGCGTTACAACTCGCCGCCGATGATCCGGCGCCGGATCCACTCTTCGAAGAAGCGCTCCTTGATCGCGTAGGCGCCGCTGGGCTCCAGCTCGACGAGCTCGCGGTCGACCAGGGTCTGCACCGCCCGCTGGACCGTGGTCGCCGCCCCCAGGTTGGCGCGGCGTCGGTAGTCCTCGCTATAGATGTTGCGCCCGCCCCATTCCACCAGCGCCACCAACAGGTTGCGTTGCGCCGGGGCGGAATCGTGCCAGAGCACCGTCATTTGGGCGGCTTCGGCGTCGAGCACCCGGTCGATGGCTGTCGACACCAGTTGCTGGCTGGAAAGCGGCAGGAGCGCCACCTCCCACAGGAAGTGGGCCGCCTCCTGCGTATCGTTCGGGTGCGCGCCGGTGAAGTCGATCAGCGCATACACCGCCTCCTTCGGCACCGGCCGGCCGCTGGCTCTAAAGCGCGCCATCAAGAATGCGGCGAAGTCAGCGCGCGGCAATGGGCCCAGCGGATATGGTCGCGCCATCTTCAACAGCGGCGCGCTGCGGTCGTGCACCGCCTTGCGGAGCAGCGCCTGGCGGGAGCCCAGCAGGGCATAACTCACGTGTTGCTGGTGCTGGATCACGGCGCGCAGCTGCCGTACGAGGCTGGCACCGAGTTCCATCAGATCCTGGAACTCATCGAGAATGACGACGACCCGCTTCTTCTTGCTCGCCCGCCCGATGATTTCCGGTTCCTCGAACAGCTGCTCGAGCAGGGCATCGAGACTGGGGGCGCCAGCGCTGCCGGCCTCAAAGGACAGCTGAGCATGGCCATGGTCATCGATGGTCAGCGTGGGCCGGATGCGAAAAGCTTTCAGGTGCTGCACCACCCAGTCTTCGGCCCGCTGGGCGGGGCCCTTGAAGGCGTCCAGGTAGACCGAAGCCAATCGGTCCGCGAGCCGGGCGCGGGAGGGTACCAGCATGCAATCGAGATACGCCACCGAGATGCCGCCCGCCTCGAGCCGCCGCTTGACTTCCAGGATCAAGGACGTCTTGCCGAAGCGGCGCGGTGCCTCGAGCAGGATGTTCTGGCCGCCGCGCAGCTCGCGTTCGAGCACCAGCAGGTCGGCTTGCCGGTCGGTGAACGCGTCGCCCGAGACGATCCGGCCGAAGCGGAACGGGTTGGTGGCCGGCGGCTTTACGCGAGCTGGCATTACGCAGGTCAGTATAACTTGATTGCGCAAACCTGCGTATTCCGGGTTGCCGAGCCGCGCGAGGTCAGGCGGCGCGCTTCAAGGGCCGCCGGCGGGTGGGGTCGTAGCCCGGCAGGGTCAATCCCCAGTCGACGCCGCTGTGGTGCGCTCGAAAATGCGCCAGCGCAAACCGATCGCAGGCCGTCTCCGCAGCCGCCTTGCGACCGCGCACCTCGCGCAGATACCAGTGATAGAACTCGTGGCAATAGAGAAAGCGCAGCACGTCGCGCCGGGTGCGAAACCGGATGCTGCGGCCGAACCACTGAAAGGCCAACCGACGACCGGGCTTCCGGCGAGCGCGGTAGTAGACCTTTTCGTCCCAGGGGCGAAAAGGCTCGGGAACCTGGAGCTCGATCAGCCGGTCCTCGTACCAGCAGAAGGCGGCGAGGTGAGGCGCTTGGCGGTAGCGCAGCGGCCGGGCGCTCACGCCGTAACCCGGTGGCGCCGGTAGATCGAGGAGCCAGCGGCGCAGGGTGTCGGCGTCGACTCCGGTGACGCGCGATCGGACCGGGACGGCCGCCCAGGCCCGGCGGAGAGGGGGGAGGGGCATCGCCTCCAGCTTAGGCAATTTCCGGCCCACTATCTCGCCGTTACACAATTTGTAAGGTTTCGCCGCCCGGATGCCACAGGTTGTGGCCAGGTCTTGGACGAAACCGAAGCGTTCTCGCCACAGACTGTGTCCGGTGGACGGCCAGCCCCTGAGCGAGCGCGAGCTAGCGCGGCTCAAATCAAGCCGAGAGCTCCGATCTCGCTTCCAGCGGGTCGCCGTCGATTGGCACGGTCCGTCCGACACCTGGCAACAGACGCTGCAATGGATCCAGCTGGGTGTGGCTACCGAGCTCCGCTATTGGCAGGCGGCGCTGCCGACCCTGCTGCGCGGCGACTTCATCTTTACGCTGGTTCTCTGGGTGGCGGTCTTCAGCGTGGCAGCCGCTGTGGTGGCGCTCCCGAACATCCCGCTGACCGTCCGCTATGGCGCGGGACTGGTGGCGGTCGCATACCTCTATCTGTATGCCGAGCTCGCGCGGATCCGCCGGCCGGTGCCGGGACGCCGCTTGCTGCTCGGTGCGGCCGACCTGGGCGTGGTGGCCGCTCTCGGGGCGCTGTCGGTCCCGTACGTCGGCTACGCGAACGTCCTGCTCTTCTTCGGCGCCGCCCGCATCGCCGCCCGCTTCCGGGATCCGCGCGTGCTGTTCGCCGGCGTCGCGATGCTGCTGCCGTTCGAGCTGGCGGGGCACGCGGCGCTGCTGAACATCCTGTTCGACTCCTTTGCCGTCCTCACCACCATGTTGCTGGTCGTGCACCTGACGACGACGGTCGAGGGGGCGCAGCAGTGGGCGCAACGCCAGAATGCGTTGGCCCTGCTGACCTCGAGCCTGGCTCGCGTCCGCGACGAGGAGGCGCTCTTCGGCCAGCTTGTGGCGCTGGCGCCGGCGCTGGTGCCCGACTGTGCTTGGGCGTTCTGGGTCAAGGACGCAAGTTCGGACGATTTCCGCGCCGTTCGCTGGGCCGGGTTGCGTCAAGGTGAGCTCCCCGGTTTCAGTTTCACGCCCACCCTGGGCGCCGATCGCACCCAGCCGGTGCTGATCAACGGCCCGTTGCCGGGGACCGGCATCGGTGAGTGCACCCTGTTGTACCCGACGTCGGCCGAGGGCGAGCTTAACGGTCTGATCACGATCGCCGGTCGCCGCTTGCGGCTGGTGTCCGGCGCCCGCGGCCTGGTCCGTGGGGTGGCCGAGGAAATGGGCGCGACGTTGCAGCGGCTGCAGGCCCTCGACGACGAGCGAATGCGCGCCGAGGCGATGGAGCATGCCAACCGGCTGGCCGGGCTGGCCGCCCGTCACGCCGGCGACCAGGCCGCTGCCCTAGCCGCGATCCGGCCGGCCGTGGCCGACATGCTGCGCTCGGAAAGCCTCCACTTGCAGTGGGTCCGTGGCGACCGGCTGGCGCTGGTGATCGGTGCCGACGATCCGTTGCAGGGGCACGCGCCGGCCTGGCTGTCGTTGGCCGGCACCCGCTCCGCCGATGCCCTCCGCCAGGGACACGCCTTGCGCGAGCCGATGACCGGCCGCCGGCCCGAGGACATGTTCTTCGTCCCAGCTGGGCTACGGCACGTGGCAGTCGCGCCGTTTCGCTGCGGCGAGCTGGAGGGGACGCTGCAGCTGAGCCGGCGACTGCCGCGGCCGTACGCGGCCGGCGAGCTGCTGCTCCTGCAACTCCTGGCCGAGCGACTGGCGCTGCTGTTCGCGGTCAGGCTCGAGCCCAACGTCGCAAATTCGCAAGGTGCGGGGGTGCAGCGATGAACAAGCCGGTTCCGGGGGCCAGCGAAGCGGCCGGGTTGGTGAACGAGATGCGGATGCTGGTGCAGACCGCTGAGCCGACGACCGAATTCGGCGACCGCGACCAGCTCGAGCATCTCGTCAGCGCCCGGGTGGCGACCGTCCTGATGGTGCTGCTGGTGATGATCATCTTCGTCACGTCGGCGCTGCCGGACGTGGGACCGAGCCTCGCGAAAGTCGTCGAGGCGCATCTCTAGCGCGGTTTCTAAGCTGGCCCCATTCCGTCATTCATAAAAGAACCAATTACCGACGCACCGGCGGTGGCGGAAGGATCACCCGGGGTAAAGAAAAACCAAAACCCCAACCCCATCAGATCGACACCTGTGCCAAATGTGCCACCCTATTCCTTTCCACGGCTGAAGGGACCCAACCCCTGGTCCCAAAAGCCACTAGACCCCGGCAGGGCGAGAAAAAGGCCAGGGGACGGAAAAGAGCGCGGCGGCGGCTGGCGACGTGGGTCTGGCGGGCTGGTAGGCTCGCGGCGAGGGTGCGTACAGTCGTTCGGTGGGCAGTCGTAGGCCACTGGGCGCGGCTCCGGGGTCTTGGGGGCTCCCGGCCGCGCGGCGGGGTTCTCGCGCGCGCGCGCGGAAGGTACTGTGATTACTCTCCCGCGCGTCTTCACTCGATACATGTGGTCGCAAGGTGCCGCTGAGGGCACGTCGGCGAGCTCGTGGGATGATCCTCCAGCCGTCGATCCGGACGCGTTTGCTGGCTGGGTGGTCGATGTGCAAGAGGATGGCAGGGGCGGCTGGTGGTGTCTGGTGACGTTGGTCGGGTCGTTCGAGGTGCCGTTGGTCGAGGGTCCCTATCCGACGGCCGAGGCAGCGTTGACGGTCGGCCACAAAGTCGCCTACGACGCGTGGCAGGCGTATGTGGAATGATCGTGGTGTTTCGGCGGCCGGAGAATGGGGTCGTCCAGGTGGTGATTCAAACGAACGAGGCGTGGGCGGCGGCACTGCATCTCCGAGCGCGGGCTGAGGGCACCACAGCGGCTAAACTGGTGGGGGTCGCGGTGGCGCGGCTGGTGCCGCGGGCGTGGAAGCAGGATCGGGTGAAGAATTGGTGAGCTTGGGGTCAGGCCGTCGGCTCACGCACAATTTATGACGTTGCATCGATTGGGGAGAAAGGCCAGAGACCGGTCTTCCCTACCTGGTTCGCTTGGCGCAGAAGAAACGACCTCCGACCTAGCGGGCCTCCGGTCGCCAGGTGTCGCCCAGGACGCGAGCGGGACCCGAAAAGTTCTCGGCGATGACGGCGCGAACGGCATCGGCAATGGGTGGGCGGAAATCCAGCCGGGGGAGCTGATCCACCGACACCCATTGCCAGCCGGCCAGTACTGGATCATTGTCATCGAGGTGGGGCGCGATCCCCTCCCCTATCTCGGCCTGAAAAATCAGGTTGACGACGTGCCGGTCGGGGGCCAGCGTCTCACAGACGATCACTAGCGGGCCGACCCGTGCCTCGAGCGTCAGCTCCTCGCGCAGCTCTCGCCGTAGGGCCGCGTCCAGCGTCTCGTTGCCCTGGAGCCGGCCGCCCGGCAAGACCCAGTAGCGCTGACCGCGCTTGCGATGTTCGACGAGCAGGATCTGATCCAGTCGGACGATGAGTGCAGCCACCCGCAGCTGCGGCGTGATCGGGTTAAAGGCTTGCACCAGGGAGGCGAGACTGACCAGCGATGTGCTCATCGTAGTAGCCGGCCGGCGGCTATTCGCGCGGAATCATCAACGACTGCCCGGGCGTCAGCAGCGGCGAGCTCAGGTGATTCACCTGGAGGATGGCCTCGACATGCGGTCGGGGATCGCCGCGGTAGTGCGCCGCCGCGATATTCCAGACGGTGTCCCCCGGGGCGACGACCACGGTATCGACGGCGACCGGGCCGCTGCCATAGGCCAGCCGGCCGGTGGCGATCACCAGGATCGCCGCCAGCACAAGAATGCGGCCCCACCCGCGGCGACGCTGGGGGCGCGGAAAGACGTTTTGGGTGCCGTCCTGCACGAACATGCGTTCGAGTACAAACGGTAGCACGAACAGGCGTTCGCGTCAAGGCCTTGCGCGAACAAGTGTTTGCATCGGGCGAACGGATGTGCTAGGATGCCCCCGTTTTGCAGATTCACCCAGGTGGTGAGGCGAGCCATCCGCCGGTCAAAACAACGGATGTCCGCGTGCAAATCGCTGTGCTACGATGCTGGAATCGCGGCCTGAGAACCCCTCCTCTCCCCTCCCCGAGCGCGCCAATCGGACCGGCGCTGGGTGCGAGATGATCGGCTCTTGGCCATCGACATCGGCGCACAAGGGAGGGGACGACATGCCGGAACCGTTGACCAGCAGGCAGCGGGAAATCCTGGAGTATCTTCGGTTTCGTCAGAAGATTCGCAGCTATCCACCGACGGTTCGCGAGATCGGCGAAGCGGTCGGACTTTCATCCAGCTCGACGGTTCAGAACCACCTCAACACGCTGGAGCGCAAAGGCTACATTCGTCGCGACCCCACGAAGTCGCGCACCATCGAAGTCGTCGACATCGACGAGCTGCAGGCGAAGCTGAGCAAGGTCGTCGCCGTGCCGTTGATCGGCCGAGTCGCGGCGGGGCAACCAATCCTCGCCGAGGAAAACATCGAGGATCATCTCGTGCTGAGCCAGGAGCTGGTCGGCAGTGACAATGCCTTCGCGCTCGAGGTGCACGGCGACAGCATGAAGGACGCGGGCATCCTGCCGGGTGACTTCGTCGTGGTGCGCCCCGGCAAGGACGCACCAAACGGCAGCATCGTGGTTGCCCGGCTGGACGATGAGCAGACCAACGAGCCAACCGCGACGGTGAAGCGGCTCTTCCGGGAGGCGAACCGGGTGCGACTCCAACCCGAGAACGATGCCTATCCGCCGATCTACAGCACGGCGGCCCAGCTCGAGGGCCAGGTGGTGGCGCTCGTCCGACTGATGCGCTAGGCTGATCGGCTAGGCGCGCTCGCGCTGTCGTTCGGACCGGACGTCCGAAACCGGTCGAACTTCGTCAGCAGCCGCCGCGGCAGCGCCCCACGCATCGCGACCCCATCGGCGCGATAGTCCACCGCCTCGACATTCCCCTGTGCGTGGAACTCCGCCTGGCGGGCGTTTTCGCTGTATGGCAGCAACACCTCGATCGACACGAGGTCGCCTGGCAAGGTGTCGGCGACGGCCTTGCCGAGGGCGTCCAGCCTGGTCCGACGCAACGCCGAGATCGGCACCACCGCCCGATACGGTGACCAGTCTTCCGCCATCAGCGTCTCGATGGCGGCCGGGGTCAGCTGATCGACCTTGTTGAGGGCGAGCAGCTTCGGCTTTTCCAGCGCGCCGAGATCCTGCAGTGTCTCGTGCACGGCCTCCATCTGGTCGCGCCCGTTATAACGCGTCGCATCGAGCACGTGCAGCAACAGATCGGCCTCCTGCACCTCCTCGAGCGTCGCTTTGAAAGCGGCGACCAGGTCGGTGGGGAGCTTCTGAATGAACCCGACGGTGTCGGTGAAGAGCACCTCGCGCCGGTTCGGCAGTCGCACCAGCCGCGTGGTCGGATCGAGAGTGACGAACAGGGCATCATCGATCTCGACCTGCGCCCGGGTTAGCGCGTTCAGAAGCGTCGACTTTCCGCTGTTCGTATATCCGACGATGGCGACCACCGGATAGTCGATGCGGCGCCGGCCCTGGCGTCGCAGCGCACGCTGCTTGCGGATCTCCTTGATGTCACGATCGAGTTCGCGAATCCGGTGGCGGATACGGCGGCGATCGCTCTCCAGCTTTTGCTCGCCGGGACCGCGGGTGCCCACGCCGGCGCCCAACCGGGAGAGATCGCGACCACCCTGCAACCGCGGGAGGAGATGATGCAGCTGCGCCGCCTCGACCTGCAGCCGGCCCTCCTTGGTGCGGGCGCGCTGCGCAAAGATGTCGAGGATCAGCTCGGTCCGATCGATGACCTTCACCTCGAGCTTTCGCTCCAGGTTGCGCTGCTGCCGGGGGGAAAGCTCTTCATTGAAGACCAGCAGGTCGAAGTCGGCCTCGTGCTTGAGGGCATGCAGGGACTCCGCCTTACCCTTGCCGATGAAGAGCGCCGGATCGGCCTTTTGCCGCCGCTGGGTATCCGTCCCAACGACGACCACTCCGGCGGTTCTGGCCAGCTCGCTGAGCTCGAGCATTTGCTCTTCGATCGCGGCCAGGCCTTGATCCTCGTGATCAAGGGACATCAGGTAGGCGCGTTCCTGCCTGCCGTTGGAATTCCGAATCAACTCGCCTCTGCCGTCATCATACCCACGCGCAGGCGCTCAACAATCATCTCCAGATCGGCGGCAAGCCACTGCACTCGACGGTCGGCGCGGAACCAGGTGAGCTGGCGGCGCGCGTATTGCCGCACCTGGCGCACCGTCGAATCCCGGGCGTCCGCGAGCGACAGTCGGCCGTCCAGATACGCGCCCAATTCCGGGTAGCCGTGTCCCAGGCGCCGCAGGTCGGCCGCCGGAAACGCCTGACGAATGCGGCCGACCTCGTCCACCCAACCGGCATCGATCATCTGGATGACCCGCGCCCCGATGCGCTGATCCAGCTCGGCCAGTGGCACGTCGAGGCCAATGATGGTGGTCGACCACGGCGGCGGATCGGACGCGCGTGCCTCACTGGGCGGACGACCGGTGACCGCGTGGATTTCGAGGGCACGGATCATCCGGCGGACATTCCGTTGGGCCCGCTGAGCGCTGGCCGGATCGATGCGCTGGAGCTCCGCATCCAGCGCCTCCACTCCTTCCAGTTCGAGTCGCTGCTCGAGCGCCGCCCGCAGCCCAGGGTTGGGCGGTGCATCGGCAAGGTTCCAGCCGTCGAGGAGCGCACGCAGGTAGAGGCCGGTTCCACCCTGTAGCACGGGCAGCCGGCCACCGCGGTCGATGTCTGCCACGGCATCCATGGCCAGCCGCTGATAGTCGGCGACGGTGAACGGGGTGCCAGGATCGACGACATCGAGCAAACGACAGCGCAGGCCACCGAGCTCTTCCGGCGTCGGCTTGTTGGTGCCGATGTTGCAGTATCGGTAGACCTGCCGCGAATCGACGGAGATCAGCTCGCCCTGGAGACGACCAGCCGCCGCAATCGCGATCGCCGTCTTTCCGCTGGCCGTGGGACCGACGATCGCGACGACGCGCTGGTTGCCTAGGGGCGTTTGAACAGCCGCCTCAATTGGTCATCCGGAAGGATCAGCGTCGTCGGCCGGCCGTGCGGACAGCTGATCGGCTGGGCCGTCAAGGATAGCGAGCTCAGCAATTGGCGGGCCGCCTCGGGGCTCATCGCATCGCCGAAGCGGACGGCGCTGTGGCAGGCGATCAGGGCCGCCGTCTCCCGCAGTCGCCGGTCGGGAGTGCGCTCCCCCACGAGGTCGGAAAGAAGGAGGTCGAGAACAGGCTCGACGCGCCCTTCGGGCATGTCACTCGGGGCCGCCCGCAGCCGAATGGTGTGCGGCCCGAACAGCTCGCCTTCGAACCCGAGCGCCTGCAGCCAGGGCGCCTGCTGCTGGAAGGCGGCCAGCTGGTCCGGCGTGAGGTCCAGGTCGTGCGGGATCAACAGCAGCTGGCTGGCCGGCTCACCAGCCTCGAGTCGCTGCAGGATTCGGTCGAACAGCACGCGCTCGTGCGCGGCATGTTGGTCGATCAAAACCACCGCGTCGGGCGCCTCCGCCACCAGGTAGCCATGAAGGAGCTGACCGACGTACGCCAGCGGGGGAAGCCGCGAGCTCGGAATCTCCCTCCCCCCTTGTGGGGGCGGGCCGGGCTGGGGGGTGACCGGCGCGCTGGAAACGATGGCAGTCTCACGCAGCTCGAGCAGCGGCCCGCCCACGGTCGACTGCAGCTCGTACAGCGGACTCTGCCGGAGGGCGAGATAGCAAGCCCGTTCGAGTGCCGCAAAGATGGCTCCCTCGTTTCGGAATCGAACCTCCCGCTTGGTCGGATGCACGTTGACATCGACCTCCGCGGGATCGACCAGCACCCTCAGCACCGCAAGGGGAAAGCGATCCGGCTCACGGAGTCCTCGATAGGCCTGCTCGACCGCGAAGACCAGGTTGCGATGTTGAATGCGCCGGCCGTTGATCAGGATAACGACGTGATCCCGAGTGCCCCGATGCAGCGCTGGGGGGCTGATCAACCCACGCACGCGTGCCTCGTCGATCGAAAGCATCGCCGCGGCCGTCTCGCTGTCATAGACCGCCGCGAACGTGGCTCGGAGATCACCGGTCCCCGGAGTCTCGAGCACGCGGCGCCGGTCGATCTCGAGCCCGAACGCAATCGTCGGATTCCCCAGGGCTAGCTCGCCAACCAACCGGGCGATCACCCCATTTTCGGTCGCCGGTTGCTTCAGGAACTTCAACCGCGCCGGCGTGTTGAAGAAGAGTTGCTCGACGCTGACTCTCGTCCCCACGGGACAGCCCGCCGACTCCGCGGTGAGGAGCTCCCCGCCCTGGATGCGGACCCGCAACCCCTCTCCCCCATCGCGGCTCCGGCTTACCGCATCGACCTCGGCGACCGCGGCGATGCTGGCCAGCGCCTCACCGCGAAAGCCGAGGGTTTGGATCGTGCGCAGATCCTCGAGGGCGCGCAGCTTACTCGTCGCGTGACGCTGAAACGCGACCGCCAGGTCGGCCCGGCCCATGCCATGGCCGTCGTCCACCACCTCGATCAGGCCCTGACCGGCGGCCGCGACCCGGACATCGATCCGGCTCGCGCCGGCATCGATAGCGTTCTCGACCAACTCCTTGACCACGGCCGCCGGCCGGTCGACGACTTCCCCGGCGGCGATGCCGTCGGCAACCACGGCGGGAAGAATCGCGATTCGTTGGCCCGGCTCGACCCCCACCTCAGGGCGCGACATGTTTCCCTTGCCAGGCATAGAGCTTCTCCAGCGCTTCCCGCGGCGAAAGGCGTTCGAGGTCGAGTTGCTTCAACTCCGCGACCACCGGGTGATCGAGCGGCAGGCTCAGCTGCGCGCTGGCGGGCGGCCGCTCGAGCGGCCGCTGGCCCTCCAGGTCGGACAGCACCTGGCGGGCGCGCACCACGACCTGGCGCGGCAGGCCGGCGAGCTGGGCGACATGGATGCCGTAGCTGCGGTCCGCGCCACCCGCCACGACTTGATGCAGGAAGATCACCCTCTCCCCTTCTTCGCGCACCTCCATCCGAAAGTTCCGAAGTCGCGGCAGCCGCTGGGCGAGGGCGGTCAGCTCGTGATAATGCGTCGCAAACAGCGTGAGCGACCGCAGGTGGGGCGCGTCGTGGAGGTATTCGAGGATCGCCTGGGCAATGCTGACCCCGTCGTAGGTGCTGGTTCCGCGGCCGACCTCGTCGAAAATCAGGAGGCTGCGCGGCGTGGCATGCGCCAGGATGTGGGCGGTCTCCACCATCTCCACCATGAAGGTGGAGAGCCCGCGCGCCAGCTCGTCGTGGGCGCCGACCCGGGTAAAGATCCGATCACACAGGCCGATGACAGCGCGCTCTGCGGGGACGAAGCTGCCGACCTGGGCCAGCAGGACGATGATCCCCGCCTGCCGGAGATAGGTGGACTTGCCGGCCATGTTCGGACCGCTCAGGAGCACCACCGTGCAATCCGGGCTTAGACGAACGTCGTTCGGCACGAACCGTCCCGGCCCGAGCGCCGCTTCGACCAGGGGATGACGCCCACCGACGACCTCGATGCCAGGCTGGTCGCGAAGGACCGGCCGTACCCAGCGTTGCTGGGCCGCCACGGTGGCGAGCGCGGCGACCGCGTCGAGCTGGCTGAGCCATGCCGCCGCATCGAGCAGGTCGCTCCCTGCCGTCGTGATTCGCCGGCAGAGGTCGGCGAAGAGCTCGTGCTCCCGCGTCACTATCGCGCTCTGCGCGTTGAGGACCAACGTTTCCTTTTCTTTGAGCTCAGGCGTGATGTAGCGCTCGCCGTTGACCAGCGTCTGTTTGCGCACATACTCCGGCGGGATCGGCTCCCGGTTGGCGTGGCTGACCTCGAGGTAGTAGCCGAACACCTGGTTGAAGCCGACTTTCAAGGACCGAATCCCGGTGCGCTGTCGTTCGGCTTGCTCGAGGCCACCGATCCAGTCACGTGCGGCACGCCAGCCAGTCCGGACGCCGTCGAGCTCGGCGTCGAAGCCGGCCCGAAACACCCCGCCGTCCTTGAGGGTGGCGGGAAGCTCATCCATCAGGGCGCCGGCCAGCGTGCGGGCAACCTCCTCGAGGGAGGGCGGTGGCAGCGGCGCCGCCAGCTCCGGCCATTGCGCCGCGATCCGTCGGACGGCTGGCAGCGCGATCAAGGTTTTGCGCAGCGCCGCCAGGTCACGTGGCGTCGCGAAGCCCTGGCTGATGCGGGTGGCGATCCGCTCCAGGTCGGGCAGGCCACGGAGGTCGGCCTGCAACCGGCCGCGGGCGAGCGGATCGTCGAGGAGCACGGCGACCCGGTTGAGGCGTTCCTCGAGTGGCTCGCGGTCCCGTAAGGGCTGATCCAGCCAGCGTCGCAACTGGCGGGCGCCCATCGGGGTAACGGCCTCCCGGATGAACAGGCCGACCAGGTCATCGGCCGTCGCGAGCCGGTCGGCGTCGAGTCCAAGGCTGCGGCGGGTCGGTGGATCGAGGTGCATGAAGGCCTGAGGATGCTCTGCGTGCAGTCGCAGCATGCCTGGGCTGAGTTGCAGGTGTGCCCGCTCCGCGTGGCGCAGCAGGGCGTGCGCGGCCGCCAATGCTTCCGGCCATTCATCGCAGCCGAACGCGGCGAGGGTCTCGACGCGAAGCATCGTCAGGAGCCGGCCAACCGCCGCGCGAGCGTCAAAGTCCTGGACGCCGACCCAGCTAACCGGCGTGGTGCCGACGAGGTTGGTCAGTCGCGGCCGATCAGTTTCCGAGGCGATCAGCTCCGCCGGTCGCAGCCGAGCGAGTTCATCGCGCAGCGCGTCATCGGTCGGCTCGATTCGCAACAGCGCCAGCTCCCCGGTCGAGCAATCCAGGGCAGCGAGGCCGTGGTAATGCGACCGGAGGCAGATGGCGACGGCGTAGTTCGCGCCGCCGTCGAGGAACGCGTCTTCCACGACAGTCCCCGGGGTCAGGACCCGGACCACCTCGCGTCGGACCAGCCCACGCGACGCGCTGGCTTCTTCAACCTGGTCGCAGAGTGCGACCCGCAGTCCAGCCTTGAGCAGCTTTCCGACATAGCTTTCGAAGGCGTGATAGGGCACCCCCGCCAGCGGTAACCGCTGGCCTTTCCCGAGTTCCCGTGAGGTCAGCGTGATGCCGAGCAGTGGCGCGACTCGTTCCGCATCCTCACCGAAGGTTTCGTAGAAATCGCCCAGCCGAAATAACACGATCGCATCCGGGTGCTCCCGCTTCACCCGCAGGTACTGCTCGAGGACGGGGGCCGGCTTCAGCGCGGTCGCCTAGTTGAGTGCCTGGCCCTTCAACTGCCAGGCCGTGGCCTGCTCGACGCGGACGCGGCGGACGGTCCCCGGTTCAACCCCCAAGGGTGCGCTGCCCACGAGGACCTTGTTCTGTCGCGTCCGACCACTGAAACCATCCTGGTCGACACGCTCCACCAGAACCTCCACCGTTCGCCCCAGCCAGCGCCGATTCGCCTCCTCCGCGATCCGCCGCTGCGCGTCCAACAGCACGTTGATCCGGCGCTTCTTTTCCGCTGGCAGAATATCATCCGGCTGCCGGGCGGCGGTGGTCCGTGGTCGCGGCGAAAAACCCTGGATGTGCACGACGTCGAACTTGATCTCCTCGAGCAGGTCGAGGGTGCGCCGGAATTGCTCCTCAGTCTCGCCCGGATAGCCGACGATCACGTCGGTTGAAACCGAGAGGTCTGGGACCAACGACCGCGCGTGGGCGATGATGGCACGATATTCCTCGGTGGTGTAGCGGCGGCGCATTTGCTTGAGGATCGCATCATCGCCGGATTGGAACGGCAGATGCAGGTGCTCGCAGACGCGTGGTAGATCGCGAATCGCGAAGAGCAGATCGTCGTGGACATGGCGTGGATGCGAGGTCAGGAACCGAACCCGCCAGATCCCAGGCACCCGCTCGACGGCCTCCAGCAGCTCGGCCAGTCGCGCTCGCGACTCCGGATCGCGGTAGGAGTTGATAGTCTGGCCGAGCAGCGTTACCTCGCGCACCCCCTTCCCGGCGAACCGGCGCACGTCTTCCACCACATCGTCCAGTGGCCGGCTCCGTTCGATGCCGCGCACGAAGGGCACGATGCAAAAGCTGCAGACCTCATTGCAACCGAAAATCGCCGGGACATACGCGGTCAGCCCATGTTGGAGGACCGCCCCGCCAGTCTGGGCGGGATCGGTCTCGTATTCGCCCTGGAGATCATGGATGAATGCCTCGTACTGCCGCATGTCAAACCGGTAATCGAGGTCGGGCAACCGTTCGTAGAGGCGGTCTTTTTCCTTGTTCGCCATACAGCCGGTCATGGCGATCGCGCGACCCGGCCGGGCGCGCTTCCAGGCTTTCAGCTCGCGAAACTTGCCATACGCCTTCTGCTCGGCGTTCTGCCGCACGCAGCAGGTGACCAGAATGGCGATGTCCGCCTGGTCGAGCTCCGAGACGGCGCTGAAGCCCGCCGCCGTCAAGCCCTGGGCAAGATAATCGGCGTCCGACTCGTTCATCTGGCAGCCGCTGACCCAGAGGTGGAACCGCTGGCCGGATGGCGGACGCTTGTGCCCGTTGGGGCGCGGGCGGGAAAAACCTCGCTGCTCGAAGGTTAAGGGGGCGCCGGGAACTCGTAGCCTGGGCGGGGCGGTCGACTCAGGCATCAGGGTCGCGGGATTTCCCGCGTGTCAGGCATCGACCGAGTTTAGCGGGACTCGACCAGCAGACGGATCCCGGTCCGCTCCTCACCGTCGATGGAGATGTCGATGAACGAGGGGATGCAGACCAGGTCGAAACCGCCGGCGGCCACGTAACCGCGCGAGATTGCGATGGCCTTGACCGCCTGGTTGATGGCGCCGGCGCCGATCGCCTGGACTTCGACCCGGCTCTGGCTCCGTACCACGCCGGCGATCGCGCCCGCGACGGCCACCGGCTTTGAGGTCGCCGAAACCTTCAAGATCTCAATCGCAGCGCGCGCTGTACGGGGTACGCCAGCCGCCGGGCTAGCTGATAACGTTCTCTCCCCTGTCGAGCCGTTCGCTGGCGGTGTAGTTTCCAGAGTGTCCATCCATTCTACGGAGGATCGGTGACCGAACGTTTGATTGCCCCCCGACACCTTAACCCCAAGTTCAGGGGTCGTCAAGCGCCTAACCAACCTCGACCTCGCGGTCCAGCCGTTCGATGCTGTCCGCCTTGCCCGAAAGGGCATCGATTCGGACCAGCACGGAGTTGAACTGGACCGCGCCCTCCGCCACTTTGAACCTGTAGGGCACCCCGGTCAGGAACCGCTGCAGGCTGGCCTCCCGGTCCATGCCGATGACGGAGTCCCTGGCCCCTACCATGCCGAGATCCGCCACAAAGGCGGTGCCGCCCGGGAGGAGGCGGGTATCGGCGGTGGGAACATGCGTGTGGGTCCCGAACACGAAGCTGGTCCGGCCGTCGAGGTACCAGCCCAGCGCGATCTTCTCGGAGGTCGCCTCGGCGTGCATGTCCATCAGTCGAAGCCTGGTCCCGGGGCCCTGGCGCAGCACCTCGTCGGCCGCCTTGAAGGCCGAATCAATGGGCGGCATGAAGAGCTGGCCTTGCACGTTGCCGATCAAGACCTGGCCCTTTTCCCCGAGGTCATAGCAGAACCAGCCCCGACCGGGCGCGCCCGACGGGTAGTTATGCGGACGGAGGATGGGTCGGTTATCGTCAAATCCGGTCATCATCTCTCGCTGATCCCAGATGTGATTCCCCGAGGTCAGCACGTCGATCCCGAGGCCAAACAGATCGTCCGCGATCTTTGGCGTCAGGCCGAAACCGCCGGCGGCGTTCTCGCCGTTGGCCACCACTAGGTCGATGGAGAACTCACGCCGCAGCTGCGGCAGGAGCTTCGCCACGGCCTCGCGGCCGGGCCGACCGATAATGTCCCCAATTGCCAGCACGGTTACGACCATTGGCCGATCGTAACAAGGCCGCCGCGATCGAGGCCCTGCTCCGGGACGTGTCGCAGGCAACTATCGGCGCCACGTTCAATCAGTTCCGCGAGGCTGGCCCGGACGACGTGCCCGACGCGCCGGCGATCCGGCTCGCCAACCTGCGGCATTACCTTGAGGAGCGCGGTGACGCCGCCGTGGTCGCTGTTGGCGAGGCGGCCGGCTACCAAGGGATGCGCTGGTCTGGGATCGCGTTCACCAGCGAACGCGACCTGGCGCGATGGGGCCTGCCATACCGGCCGACCTCTCGAAACCGAAAGGGCGGCTGGTCAGAACCGTCCGGGACGATCGTGCATCGGTTGCTTGCGGAACTTCGCGAGGAGCGCCGAGTAATCCTATGGAACACCGTCCCAACTCATCCGCATCTACCGGACCAGCCCCTTTCTAACCGGCGGCCGACCCACCAGGAAGTCGCTGCTGGCCTTGTCTATGGGCAACGGCTGATTGAAATCCTCCTGCCACTACGCATTGTGGCCGTTGGCCGCGTTGCCGCAAAAGCGCTTCGCGAGCGGGCGATCTATGTTCGACATCCTGCTCAATCAGGCGCGCGCCAGTTTGCCATCCAGATGACAGTGGTTCTAGCCAGCACCCACGGTGGTGCGCTGCGTGCACCGGAAACGAAAAGAGGCGGCCCCACTTAGGGTCGCCTCTCTTTTCTTACTTGGCGAATTCGACGATACGGGTCTCGCGGATCACCGTCACCTTGATCTGACCGGGATAGCTGAGCTCGCCTTCGATTCGCTTCGCGATATCGCGGGCGAGGATCTGGGCCCGGCTGTCGTCGATGGTGTCGGGCTTGACGATGATGCGGATCTCCCGACCCGCCTGGATCGCGAACGATTTCTCGACGCCTTCGAACGAATTGGCGATGCTCTCGAGCTTCTCGAGCCGCTTGATGTAGGTCGTCAGCGTTTCGCGGCGAGCGCCGGGTCGAGCCGCCGAGACGGCGTCGCAGGCGACCGTCAGGATCGCCTCCAGGCTATTGGGCTCGACGTCCATGTGATGGGCGGCTACCGCGTTCACCAGCGTCTCGGACTTCCCGAGCCGTTTCAGGAGTTCCCCGCCGATGATGGCGTGGGAGCCCTCGACCTCGTGGTCGATCGCCTTGCCGATGTCATGCAGCAGGCCGGCCTCACGAGCGAGCGCCACGTCGGCGCCGATCTCGGCCGCTGCCATCCCGCAGAGGAAGGAGACCTCTTTGCTGTGGGTCAGGACGTTCTGACCGTAGCTGGTCCGAAACGCCAGCGTCCCCAGCAGTTTGACCAGCTCCGGATGCAGACCGGTGACGCCGGTCTCGAACATGGCCTGTTCGCCTTCTTCACGGATCCGGTTCTGGACGTCGTTACGGGCCTTGACCACCATCTCTTCGATCCGGGCTGGATGGATCCGGCCGTCGACGAGCAGATGATTCAGCGCCACCCGGGCGACCTCCCGCCGCACCGGGTCGAAGCCGCTGAGGATGACGGCCTCCGGGGTATCGTCGATGATCAAATCAACGCCGGTCGCGTGTTCGAGCGCCCGAATGTTGCGCCCCTCCCGACCGATGATGCGGCCCTTCATCTCGTCACTGGGAATCGCCACCACCGAGACCGACGTCTCGGCCGTCTGTTCGGCGGCAACCCGCTGCATTGCGGTGACCAGGATGTTGCGGGCGCGCTTGTCGCTCTCCTCTTTGACGATCTCCTCGCCCTCGCGAATCTTCTGGGCGATCTCCTGACTGAGTTCTTTTTCAAGGTTGGTGAGGATCGTCGTCCTCGCTTCGGCTCGCGTCATCCCAGAGATCCGCTCGAGCTCTTTCACCTGCTCGGCGAGGGCATCGTTGACGCGCTCCCGGGTCCTCCCGATCTCTAACTCTTTGGCGGTGACCGCCTGATCCTTTCGGTCGAGGTCTTCGAGCTTACGGTCGATCGATTCTTCCTTCTGCTGGACCCGGCGTTCCGAACGCTGGATCTCCGCGCGTGCGTCGCGTACCTCCTGTTCCAGGCTCATGCGGATGCGGTGGGCTTCCTCTTTGGCCTCGAGGACCATCTCCTTCATCTGGGTCTCGGCATCCGACAGCAGCTTCTCGCGCTCCGCGTTGGAGGCAAGGTCCCGCTGACGGCTGCGATTGCCAAGCCAGACGTAGGCGACGAGGACACCTAGAACCGCACCCACCACGACCCCAACGACCAGGAGTAATGGATTGGGCATAGTTACACCTCGCTTATGGACTTGTGAAGGTTCTTCGCACCGCGCGTGAGCGCGGCGGGACTAGTCGTTACAAAGCGACAAAATCTTGACTATTTTAGTCGCGTTCTTAAAGGCTGTCAAACCGGCCGGCGACCTGCCATTCGTCAGCGAGGAGCCGGCAGGCGCGGTAGACAAGGCCGCTGCTGAAGCCCCGCCGGCTGAGCCGGGGGCCGACATAGGCGTATAGCGCTTGCGCATCGGCCAGCTGTCGCCGACCGAGCAGGCGACGGCCCAGGGCGATGGCTTGCCCGGCCTCGGTCGCCGGTTCGACTTGGCCCATGGCTGCCTCTGCATCGGGATCGTCGATCCCTTTGGCCCTCAGCTCCTGGGCGATCAGGGCGTGGCCACGACCCGCTGCGCGCCGGCGGACCAGCGACTCGGCGTACTCGCGGTCGTTGAGGTAACCATCCGCTTGAACCCGAGCCAGCGTCGCCGCAACCGCCGTCTCGGTGTATCCCAGCCCGAGGAGACGGCGCTCAAGGGCGGCCCGGGACTGCGGCTGGCGCGCGAGGCGCTTGACCGCCTCGATATACGCGGCGTCGATGCTGTCCGGCTGGCGATCCGCCGGAGCAGCCCGCCGGCCGGCGCGCGACCTCACGCCGGCTGGAGGATCTTCTCGGCCGCCCGTCCCTTCAGCTGCGCGATCAGCTCCTCGCCGAGCTTGGGGTTGGCCTTGAGGAACCCAACCGTCTGCTCGCGGCCCTGGCCGAGCCGCTGGCCGTTGCAGGAGAACCAGGAGCCGGCCTTCTCTACCAGGGTGGCCTCGACAGCGGCGTCGAGCACGCTGCCCCAGTACGAGATGCCCTCGTTGTAGAGGATGTCGAACTCCGCCGACCTGAAGGGCGGGGCTACCTTGTTCTTGACCACCTTGACCTTCACCCGGTTGCCAGTCACGTCGAGCCCGTTCTTGATCGAATCGACCTTGCGGATGTCGAGCCGGACCGAAGCATAAAACTTCAGGGCCCGGCCGCCGGTCGTCACCTCGGGATTGCCGAACATGATGCCGACCTTTTCCCGCAATTGGTTGATGAAGATCACCGAGGTGCTCGACTTCGAGATGGCGCCGGTCAGCTTGCGCAGTGCCTGCGACATCAGGCGCGCCTGCAGGGCAACGTGGCTGTCTCCCATCTCGCCGTCGATCTCCGCCTTCGGTACCAGCGCCGCCACCGAGTCGACGACGATCACGTCCACCGCGCCCGAGCGCACGAGGACGTCGACGATCTCGAGCGCCTGCTCACCGGTGTCCGGCTGAGAGATCAGCAGGTCCTCGGTCTTGACCCCGATGTGTCCGGCGTAGACCGGATCGAGGGCGTGCTCCGCGTCGATGAAAGCGGCGACGCCCCCTTGCTTCTGGGATTCAGCGATGACGTGCAGCGCTAGGGTGGTCTTGCCCGACGACTCCGGACCATAGATCTCCACCACCCGGCCGCGTGGGATCCCACCGACGCCCAGCGCCATGTCGAGGGTGAGCGATCCGGTTGGGATCACGTCGATGTTTCGCTGGGCCGCCGCCTCCCCCAGCTTCATAATGGCGCCCTTCCCATAGCTGCGTTCGATCTGGCTGAGCGCAGCCGTCAATGCTCGGTCTTTTTCTGACATCTAGTCTCCCCTTGCTTCGTGGTGAGCCTGGCCCGCGCCGACCACTGTAATACAGATTTGTGTAACTGTCAACGCTACTGCTCGAGAGCCTGGACCAAAAGCTCCAGAGCGGCGACCACCGAGCGGCGCCGATTGTCCCAGCGATCGCCCGACCATTGAAATTGGTATGTGCTCGATCTGACGGCCGCGATCCCAATGAAGGTTAGGCCCACCGGCTTGGATCCCTCGGCGCTCGGTCCGGCCACCCCGGTGATCGAGGCCGCGATGTCCGCCCGTAGCAACTGGCGAACGCCGGTCGCCATGGCGGCCGCCACCGGCGCGCTCACCGCCCCGTATCGCTGGAGCAGTTCCTCCGGCACCTGCAGCTGGTCGACCTTGACCCGGTCGGCATAACTGATCACACCGCCCAGAAAGTACGCCGAGCTCCCCGGCACGTCGGTCAGCGCCGCGCCGAGTAAGCCCCCCGTACAGGACTCGGCGACCGCCAGCCATCGCCCCTGACGGCGCAGCCGTTCCCCCACCTGGGTGGCGAGCGAAAAGATCTCGGGATCGGGTGGCATTCGTCACCGGTAGTTGATGAACTGGAGCGGCACCGCTGTCTCACTCGCCTTCAGCGTCTGGATCACCTGTTGCAACAGGTCCTTTTCCCGGCTCGACACCCGGATGGCGTCGCCCTGGATGCGCGACTGCACCTTGGGCGACACCAGCTTGATCTGCTTGACCAGGCTGCGAGCCAGCTCGTCGTCGATCCCCTGCTGCAGCTCGAGCTTCTGCCGCGAGGTCCCCTTGGCCGCCGGTTCGATCGGTCCCGGCTTCAAGATCTTCAACGACAGTTGGCGCTTGACGAGCTTGCTCTGCAGGACGTCGAGCATGGCCTTCAGCTTGAAATCGCTCGGCCCGTGTAGCGTGATCTCGCTCTCGCCGAGCTCGATCGTCGCCCCGGTGTCCTTGAAGTCGTAGCGGGTCGCGATCTCGCGCTGTGCCTGGTTGACGGCATTGACCAGCTCTTGCCGGTCGAACTGCGAGACGACATCGAACGAATAATCCTGCGCCATTGGGCCCTATCCTAACCCGGCGTTTTGACAGCTGTCTGTCGCATCAATTGTTGGCGTCGTCGAGGTCTTTGACCAGCTCGTCGACCTGGAGCAGGTCCATCAGCACTTCCCGTGACTTACTCCCCTCGTACGGTCCGATCACGCGGTGATCAGCCAGCTGGTCGACAATTCGCGCGGCGCGCGTGTAACCGACGTTGAGCTTGCGTTGCAGCAGCGAGACCGAGGCTCGACCTTCCCTTGCCACCACGTTGGCGCCTTTGGCGAAGAGCGGATCGCGCTTCATCCCTTCCTTCGCCCAGGACACGGTCGCCTCGACGTTGAAGATCTCCTCCTGGTATTGCGGCTTGCCCTGGGCCTTCCAGAAGTCGATGATCGCCTTCATTTCGCGATCCGAGACGAACACGCCCTGCAGGCGGGTGGCCTTGCCGGCCTCGACCGGAAGGTAGAGCATGTCGCCGCGACCGAGCAGCTTTTCGGCGCCGGTCTCGTCGAGGATGACGCGGGAGTCGATGCTCGAGCTGACCGCGAAGGCGATGCGCGAGGGGATATTCGCCTTGATCAGCCCGGTGATGATGTCAGCCGACGGCCGCTGCGTCGCCACCAGCAGGTGAATGCCGACGGCGCGCGCCAGCTGGGCAATGCGGCAGATGAGGTCCTCGATCTCCCCGGCCGCCACCATCATCAGGTCGGCCAGCTCATCGATGACGATCACGATGTAGGGCAGTCGATCGAGACCCATCTCCGGCGCGCGGTTGTTGAAGTCGCCGATGTTGCGGACGGTGTGGCTGGCAAACAGCTTGTAGCGGTTTTCCATCTCGGCGACCGCCCAACGCAAGGCGGAAGTTGCGTGATCCGATTCCGTCACGACCGGTACGAGCAGGTGAGGCATCTCCTGGAACATCGAGAACTCGACGCGCTTGGGATCGATCAGGATGTACTTGAGCTCGTCCGGTGTCGCCTGAAACAGCATGCCAGCGATCAGGGCGTTGATGCAGACGCTCTTGCCCGACCCGGTAGCGCCCGCGATCAGGAGGTGGGGCATCCGGGTGAGGTCGCCCACCACGGTATTGCCGGACACGTCGGTGCCGATCGCGAGTGACAGCAAGGTCTGGTCGTTCTGGAAGGTCGGCGTCTGGATGATCTCCCGCAGCGTCACGAGGCTGGTCGCCTTGTTGGGGACCTCAATACCGAGCGCCGGCTTGCCCGGAATGGGCGCCTGGATCCGAATGACCGCCGACAGCGCCAGGGAGAGATCGTTCTGGAGTGCGGTGATCTTGCGGACCGGCACGCCGACCCCTGGCTGAAGCTCGTACTGGGTGACGGCTGGCCCGGAATTCACGCCGATCACGGTCGCCTGTACATCGAAACTCGCCAGCGTTTGCTCGATCAACTTGATGTTCGCCTTGATCTCGTCATGCAACCGCTCCTTGCGTACGGTCACGGTGTCCAGCAGCGTCAGGTCCGGCTTGGCCCAGACGTGCTGGATCTCGTCCTCGGCGACCGCGGGCGCCGCCGGGGCGGGGACCACACGCAATGTCGGTTCGGGCGAGGTCTGTCGTTTGCGCCGCGGCAGAGGTGCCACCTCGTCATCCGCGGCTTCGGTTGCAACCGCCGCGGGTTCCTCCGGGCGCGCGGGAACCATCGAGGGGGTTGGTGCGATCGGGGCGGCGAGGCCCGCAATCGGTACCAGCACTGGTTCGGATGACTCGCTCCGGACGACCTGATTGCGAGGATGCCAGGCCTCAGCCGGCCGCTTTTCTTTCGGGAGCTTCGGCTCGGGGCGGTTCGCCAGGTAATGCTCGCGCAACGCCCCGACGGTTCCGCGAAACGAAATATCGAAGGCGAGCACCAGTGCACCGAGGAAGATCGCACCCAGGATCAGGATGCTGCCCGCGGTGCCCGCCAGGCCCCGCAGCGCCTCCCCCTCGGCTCGTCCGACCGACCCCCCGCCGCCTCCAGCGGAAAGATGCAGCAGGCCAAGCGCGCTGACCGCCAGCAGGGCGATGCCCAGCGCGCGTCCCCAGGTCATGACCTCGATCCACGGGGCCAGCAGCTCGATGCCCGCCGCCAGCGTCGCGCCGATGACAAACACGACGCCCCAGCCGAAGAGGCCGACAAGACCGCCGTGCAGGAAGTGCATGACCGAACCGCTGGTCTGCAGCGCCACCGCAAGCACCAGCAAGCCGGCGAGCAACAGACACGCAATCCCTGCCAATTCCCGCTGCTGGCGCTCTGGAACCTCCAGCTTCGGGAGGCGAGGTGGCTTGATTCGGAAACGCTGCCGCGAGGCGGAGCGCTTCGGACGGGCGATCCGCTTACGCCGGGTTTTCATTCCAGGATGGCTGCGACGCTTGCTGAGACGAATGGCGCCATTCTACCGGCTATTAAGTCCTTCGACCAGAGGCTCGCAACAGGTATAAGGATGGTATGCCAAAGAGAGATCAGGAGTCGCTGGACGACGACCTCGACCCGACCGCCGCCTCAGGTCCGACGGGCGTCCCGCGTAGCGGCGAGCTTCCAGAGAACGAAGACCTCGATTCGGAGGGCCAGCCGGATCTCATCGGGGCGCTTCCCGGCAAGGAAATCACCGGCGACGCCCAGGAAGGTGAGGTGCCACCGGGCGATTATTGGCGGGACCCCGACCACCGAGATACGCTCGACGAGCGCCTCGCTGAGGAGCGTCCCGACATCGTGCGCGCAGATGTCGAGGAAGTCCGCCTTCTCGATGAGGAAGCCGAAGGCGAGGGTGACGAGATCTCAGAGCTCGGCGATGAAGGGGGTTACCCCAGTGCGGAGGAGGCCGCGATGCACATCGTCGAAGACGCGCCCGGTGCCGTCGACAAGAAAATCGACAGCTACACGGGCGACCCCGTGGAAGACCTCGATTTTCGGGAGGAGCCCTGACAATCACGCGACCGGAGCCAGGGCGCTTCTAGCTCGGCGCTGACCCTCCGAAAGGCCAGCGCCGGATGCCTGAGACTACTTGGATGGCGATGCCATCACCGACGGCATGCTCGACGCCGTCGCGTGCATCGTGCCACCGCCCGTGCCGACCGGTGAAACCACCGTCGGGCTGAACATTTTGAAGGGGTGCACGAAGAACAACAAGACCAGCAGTAGTACGATCAGGGTGATTGCGAAGATCGCAACGATCGCAGCACTCGAGCCACCATCGTGTTCCGCATAAGCCATGACCTAACCTCCTGCTTTTAGTAACCGTTCGAACCCGAGGAGCTGCTTGCCGCGGGGTTCGACCCTGATTGTGTCGATCCACAACCAGCCAGCAACAACCCGAGCAGGACCGCTGCGAGAGCTGCGCCGAGCTTCCACCTGTTCGTAGTCGATCTCAAAGACGACATTATTGACCTCCTATCTTCCAACTGTATCGCACTCACTTATTGATACGCGAGCGTGTTACATCCGGGCGGATGCGGCCGCCAGACGCTGCCGCCGTGTGAGACCGCCGAGTATCAGGAGATCAGCCGGTTAATCCGATAATGGACCGTCCTTGACGAGGACCCGATAGAGTCCGAGCCGATCGCCCAGGTAGACAGTGAGCATCTCCGGGATCGCGATGCAGACGCCAAACAGACGCTGGGCAAGAGCCGCGCGTTGCGCTTCATCTTGTTCGCTCAGCGCAGATATCTAGACTTCGACGACGATCGGGATGATCATGGGGCGGCGGCGCATCTGCTCGTAAAGGAACTTGCTCAACGAGTCGCGGATGGAGTTCTTCAACACCTGCCATTCGGGAGTTCCGCGGCCAGGCTTGTTGATGGTGCTGAGGACCTGCTGGCGGGCGGACTCTAGCAGCGCGTCTGAGGTTTGCTGATGCACGAACCCCCGTGAGATAAGGTCTGGTCCGGAGACGACCTGGCCGGTGTCCTTGTCCACGGTCACGATCACGATGAAGATGCCATCTTGGGAGAGTACGCGCCGGTCACGCAGCACCACCGAGCCAACGTCTCCCA
>Ga0207646_10001273_pt1 | contig 31574 bp, 35 predicted proteins | sample KBSK5502metaG_FD_184343 | JGI IMG/M metagenome (GOLD analysis project Ga0207646, IMG submission 184343) | Corn, switchgrass and miscanthus rhizosphere microbial communities from Kellogg Biological Station, Michigan, USA - KBS K5-50-2 metaG... | ecosystem: Host-associated > Plants > Roots >... | reverse complement strand
GGCTTCTAGTGAAGCTGCAGCGAGCAAGTTTGACCAACCAGTTCAGCCGTGCGCGCACTGTGTGGGTCATTCGGGTATAGCTAACGCCCCTGTCTCGTTTCTAAGTGTGCCGGATCAGTCCGGAAAAGAGCTTGGTTCAGTTCTATTGCCAGTATCAAGATTTCTTGTTTGTCCTAACGTAACACTTGCGCAGATCGGACTGCCAAGAGAGCATGCGCCACCCGGCACAAGTGCGCCTCGACATATTCTCATTAGCGTTTTTCTGATCTAGTCCCCTCCACGGTGGTTTCAGATCGTCATGACTGAAACGCGTCCGCCCGTTTTTACTAAGACAGCCAAATCTATTATTTCTGCCGAAGAGGACTTTTTTGTCAGAGACTTCTTTGGCAGGGAAGAGCTTTCAAGTGGGGATTATGAAGAACGTAAATGCGATCAATTTTCGTTTGAGCGTAAAGGTATGGTCGCTTGTTTTTGCGAGCTTTTTATTAGTCGCCGAGTTACCTGTCCTGGCACAACACGATATGTCCAACATGCCGGGGATGAGCAAGTCAAAGCCGAAACCCAAGTCAAAGGCGAAGAAAAAGGTAGCCCGAAAGAAACATGACATGAGCAACATGCCGGGGATGAAGATGCCCGGAATGAAAGTGTCTGTGACACATCGACGCAAGCCAGGCGGGCGCAATAGGAAAGCACCGACGGCTTCTCCGAACCCGCAGGGCCCTCCCGAGCAGAAGATGAACATGCCCATGCCCACGGCCACTCCTTCACCAGGTGAAATGAGCGGAATGAAAGGCATCGAGAATATGCCTGGAATGAATTCAATGAACACGGGTCCGCTTCTGGTGATGTCCGGAAACAGCATGGGTGTTCGAATTGGAGGTAGTGAATCGAACGTCACAGATCTCGGACAGATGGGCTCTGGAACCTCCTGGCAGCCAACTACGTCGCCCATTTACATGATGGACAAGATCACGGGCAAGTGGCTGTTGATGGCCCACTTTAACTTAGTCGTCGGCCTCAATTCTCAAGGTGGACCCCGCGGAGCCACGAAGTTCGAGTCCGCGAACTGGTTTATGCCAATAGCATTTCGGCGCGTGGGACCCGGCACTCTGCAACTTCGCGGTATGTTCAGTCTTGAGCCTTTCACATTCGCCCGCGGCGGTTCACCTTTGCTTTTTCAAACTGGGGAGACGTATAAGGGCCAGCCCATCATCGATAGACAACATCCCCACGATCTCTTTATGGAATTGTCTGCGCAATACACGGTGCCCCTGGGCGAAAAAGGATCGTGGTTTACTTACTTCGGTTATCCCGGCGAGCCGGCACTGGGGCCGCCTGCCTTTATGCACAGAGCTTCGGCCTCTGAGAATCCCTCGGCTACGCTCTCGCATCATTTGCAGGACTCGACGCACATCAGTTTTGGTGTCTTCACCACGGGTTTCACCTATCGCGGCTTCAAGCTGGAAGGAAGTGTATTCAACGGACATGAACCCGATGAAAACCGCTACAACTTTGACGCTAACCGCTGGAATTCGCGGTCCGCACGCTTGAGTTATGAGCCAAACAACAACTGGTCAATGCAGGTATCCTACGGTTTTCTGCGCAGTCCTGAAGCATCTGAGCCTACGACAGACATTGGCCGTGTAACCGCTTCAGTGCAGTACAACAAGCCGTTGAAACGAGGCAACTGGGCTTCAGCTTTTATCTGGGGACGTAATCACACAAGCAGTCCGGGTGAGGTGCACAATCTGAACGGCTACACTTTGGAGTCAACGGTAAACTTCCAGGAAAAGAACTACCTCTACACACGACTTGAGTTGGTTGATAAGGATGAACTGCTACGGGCGACGGATAGAGCGCTCCTGGGAATCAAGGACGACCATCCGTCGTTTCGCATCGGCGGTTATACGTTTGGCGGGGCTCGGGAGGTCTGGAATACGAAGAAATTCTCGATGGCACTAGGCAGTGATCTGACTTTCTATTCGAAGCCTGCGGTGCTGGATCGACTTTACGGTAACAATCCCGTTTCGTGGGAGATCTTCTTACGCCTGCGACCTGCCAAGATGGACATGAACGCCCACGCAATGCACGGGGATACGGGCGGAGAAACCAAGCCTAAACACTGAAGCTGGTCGAAGGGAAATGGAATCTGCTGCGACTGCCGGACGTGCTTTCTATCGTGAAACCGCCCACGCCGGTGGACGCGACTTGATCGACGAGGCAACCGCGGAAGTCGCAGCCGAATTAAAACAGCAGAGCACACTCGGTTATCGCCCAATTAACCGAAAGCGCGATGGCGCTCTTCGGCAAATAAAGGTTGAGTTGCTCGACAAATCTTTGCGAGTCCGTACCAAGCGAGGCTATTAGACACAGCAGGCAGGATGAAAAATCTTAGCCGCCGAAAGTGGATACTATGGAGTTTTCTTGGGCTTTGCTTTTTTATCCATGTTCATGTTTCCGTGCGCGTTCGCGTTGTTCGTAGTTGATTTGGCGGCGTTGGTGTTGGCCGGAGCAGCCACGTTCGCGTTGCCGGCATTTGAGTTGTTAGACGTAGCACAACCGGCCCAAAGAACTGTTGCAGCAAGCAAAAGCACAAATGCTATGGTTCGTCGCATTGAAGTTCCTCCCGTGAACATAAGATGCAAGGGAGACCAAATGTCCAGCGGATAGCTTTGGACCAGTGGTCACCGTGAATTGATTCAGGATGGGAACTATATCGCCGATAGTCTTAGTTGTCACGCGAGCTAGTACATAGGAATTGAAGCGAACGGTGTGGCACTGCTTTCATGGCAGCAGAAATGAAAGAACACTCAATTGCAGTGCGCCGCCAACATGAGAAGGAGCCTGCTGCTACGGTCACTCAGTGATGAAGCTCATTAAGGCCCCGCTTATCTTTGTTGCTCAACGCCTGCACGAGGGCCTGCCACTCGTGATGACCGTGGGAAAGTTTGTAGAAGTCGCCATCCTCGTCAGCCATTAAGCCATCCAGCATTTCGTGCGCCTTGCCGTTATCGATTGCTTTCTCTGCGGCCGCGGACAGCGCACCGAAGGCTTCATGGTGAGTCGTGATTCCTTTAATGGATAATTTTGCTCGGTCGTAAGGAAAGCGGTAATCGCTCGGGTATTTCCTTTCCGCGTCTTCGAACGCAGCTATGACCGCTTTCGTGTCAGACGGCTTCGCGCCGATCCGTCTTTCGCGTAGGCGTTTCCATTCTTCTTCGGCGCCGCCAATCGAGGTTATTCGCTCGGCTGTCTTCGGCGCTGACGTAGTCAAAGATGCCGAAGACGAAGAGTCCGCCGCCGCAGGAGCGTTACTCGAATCCGCTTGGGCCTGAGCTTGCGCAACTGAAGTACGATGCGTCCACCAGTACAAGCCCACAAACCCTATTAGTCCAAGGAAGACTAGCAACAAGAACCCGACAAGCAGTCGCTGCGGCCGCGCCGCTTCTGGCGGCACGCTCGACCTGGATTCGCCGTAAGCCGACAGCATTGTTAGAGTCGGAGGTGATTTGCCATTCCCGGATTGCGGCTGGGCACTCGAAACTGTGACCGTTCTGGGAACCAGATTCTTGCGCGAAGGTGGCGTGGCGGTGGTTTCATCGCGTTCATCAAATAGCTCCGGAGCTGTGTACCATTCCCGGCTTATCACCTCCTCAACTCGCTCACGAGTATCGGCGGTCAGCCCTTGAGATGAAGGCATAGTTAATGTTGGAGGTGCCGGCGTGCGAGGCGTCGATGAATGAGGCAGCGGCGCTGCGGCCAGGTCGGCCTGTTCTGGAGGGTTATACGGAGTGGCTCGGTTGCTCGGGCTTTCTGACGACAAAGATTTCCCGCAGTTGGTGCAAAATGTCCACTTCGATTCCACCAACTCTCCACAACCCTGGCAACTGAGCGAATCACGGAGTGCTCCTCCACAGGATCCACAGAACCGAAACGAATCCGGAAAATCCAAATTGCATTTTTGGCAGTGTTTCATGACAGTTCCTTTCGTGTCCGCCCGGCAGTTCGACGGCTATCCCATTTCGCTGACACGGGCACCAAATCGGGTCAACATTTTCGCAACCTCAAGCCCTGGTTCGCCAACCGCATGGCGCTTTTCCGATGACTAAATCTGAACTGACCACACGCTGGTGGCGATAATTATTGGACCAATAGGAAACTGACCAACCCTCAGCAATCTGCACGCCAGGGACGTTACTCATCGCAGTCAAATTGAGAGACTTTCTTAAATGTTGCCGACGATAGCCGGCTCGAAGCTGAGCGCCCAGCGGTCGGATGTCCTATTCCAAGTCAGCGGCTGGTTCGGGCTTACCTAAGCAAGTGCAGAGCGCCTGTTATATTATCCAGAGAGAGCCACAACGAAACTTTAGAGCGGTGAGGAAGATGCCATCCGAAGACGCCAAATCAGGTGCGGCTATAGATCCCGTTTGCGGCATGACTGTCCTTCCGGGGTCGGCTGCCGGATCGTTCGAGTACAAAGGCGAGACCTACTATTTCTGCAGCACCCACTGTCTGGAGAAGTTTCGCGAAGACCCTGCGCGCTTTCTCGATCAAGCTTCCGAATCCATGCCGGCGCAGCCGGTTAGTATTAAGCGGGTAAAGAGTGAGCCAGATTCAATGGAAGCTAAAGGTTACACCTGCCCGATGCATCCCGAAGTCCACGCGCCTAAAACCGGCTCGTGTCCAAAATGCGGGATGACTCTGGAGCCAGTGACCGTAACCGCGCCAAAGGAAAAGATCGAATACACCTGCCCGATGCATCCGCAAATTATTCGTGATGCGCCCGGCTCTTGTCCGATCTGCGGGATGGCGCTCGAGCCGCGCACAGTTTCTCTCGACGAAGAAGAGAACCACGAACTTGTCGATATGCGGCGAAGGTTCTGGGTAAGCGCCGTTTTGTCGATCCCTGTATTCGCGATTGGAATGAGCGACTTCATGCCCGGCATGCCTTTAGAACGCCTGGCATCAATGACCGTCTGGTCGTGGATACAGCTCGCCCTGGCCTCGCCGGTCGTGCTTTGGGGAGGCTGGCCGTTTTTTGTTCGTGGCTGGCAATCAATCGTAAATCGCAGTCCGAACATGTTCACCCTGATCGGCCTGGGTGTGACCGTGGCATATGTTTACAGCGTAGTTGCCACCGTCTTTCCGGGAATATTCCCCGATTCATTTCGCGAACACAGCGGCACGGTTCCCGTCTACTTTGAAGCGGCGGCAGTAATCACGACTCTGGTTTTGCTGGGCCAGGTATTGGAACTGAAAGCTCGCAGTCAAACCAGCGGAGCGATCAAAGCGCTCCTGGGTCTTGCTCCGAAGACTGCGCGACGCCTGCGCGAGGATGGCCGCGAAGAAGATGTTCCGCTGGATCAGGTGCACGTCGGAGATCGCTTGCGCGTGCGCCCCGGTGAAAAAGCGCCGGTAGACGGTGTGATCATAGAAGGATCGAGTGCGATAGACGAATCGATGGTCACCGGCGAGCCAATTCCGGTCGAGAAACACCCAAGCAACCGGGTGATCGGCGCGACGGTTAACGGCACGGGTTCGTTTGTGATGCGAGCCGAGCGCGTCGGGGCCGAAACACTACTGTCACAGATTGTCCGGATGGTTGCGGAAGCGCAGCGCAGCCGCGCCCCGATTCAGAAGCTCGCGGATCTTGTTTCCGCCTGGTTTGTGCCGTTGGTGATTCTGATCGCAGTTGCGACTTTCATCGTCTGGGCCACACTCGGACCGGAACCACGCATGGCTTACGGTCTGATCAATGCGGTCGCGGTGCTGATCATCGCCTGTCCCTGCGCCCTGGGTCTCGCGACGCCGATGTCAATCATGGTTGCCATGGGTAGAGGCGCGCAGATCGGCGTGTTATTCAAAAACGCCGAAGCAATTGAGATCATGCGCAAAGTGGACACGCTGGTCTTAGACAAAACCGGTACCCTGACAGAGGGGAAACCCAAACTGGTTAGCATTGTTAGTGCGACAGGAGTCGATGAACCTATGTTATTAAGATTGGCTGCCAGTTTGGAGCGAGGCAGTGAACATCCTTTGGCGGCGGCAATTGTGGCAGGCGCCGCGGAGCGTGGAATCGAACTAGGGAAAACGGAATCGTTTGAGTCCATCACCGGTAAAGGCGTGAAAGGCTTAGTCGATGGATATGCCGTGAGTTTGGGTAATCGTGCCTTACTCGAGCAACTCGGAATCGATCCAGGCACGCTCGTAAGCCAGGCTGAAGAGTTTCGCGCTGACGGCCAAACCGTGATGTTCGTCAGCGTAGATGGCCAGGTCACGGGATTACTCGGCATCGCTGATCCGATTAAAGAGACAACGCCCGAAGCAATCAAACAACTGCATGAGCTGGGAATCAGAATCGTAATGCTCACCGGCGATAGCCGCACCACCTCGGAAGCCGTCGCCCGCAAGCTAAACCTCGACGAAGTAGTCGCCGAGGTTTTGCCCAACCAGAAAGTTGAAATCGTTAAGCGGTTTCAGAGTGAAGGTCGCAAGGTAGCGATGGCCGGTGACGGCATTAACGACGCTCCCGCGCTGGCGCAGGCCCAGGTCGGTATTGCCATGGGCACAGGCACCGATGTGGCGATACAAAGTGCCGGCGTCACGTTGGTGAAGGGCGATTTGCGCGGGATTGTCCGCGCGATCCGCTTGAGCCAGGCAACCATGGGCAACATCAAACAGAATCTCTTCTTCGCTTTTGTTTACAACTCGATTGGCGTGCCGATCGCGGCGGGGGCGCTCTATCCGTTTTTCGGCATTCTGCTCAGCCCGATGATTGCGGCAGCAGCGATGAGCTTCAGTTCAGTATCGGTGATTGGTAATGCTTTGCGGTTGCGACGTGCTGCGCTCTGAAGTGAATTCCTCGTTAAGGATAAGTGCGGCGAGTTGCAACCGACAATCGTGTCTTAGTTTGAGAGCTCGCGGCTCTCAAAGCAAAACGATCCACGAAATTACACGAATCGGAATCTGTTCGCCCGGCTTCGTGTGATCTCGTGGATCTTTTTTTTGTCCGAGTAAAAACCCGCGAAACCAAATTGAGCGGTTTACGAGCGGTTCGGGGCGACCCTGCAGATCCGAAGTTCGCCGCGGATGATCGATTCGAACAGGGTCGAACGATCATAAAATCGTGTCGGCCAAATTCGATTTGTACTTGGTATTGGTCTGGCGGTCAGTCATCTCGATATAGACGTAGCTGGGCGGAACCACGCCTTCTTCGAGCGCAAACCATATCTTTCCGAGATCCTCAGGCTTGCCCAGGGCGCAAAAACCGTAGAGGCGTTTTCCGCGCGAGTCGAAAAAGTCCACCCAGGTGCGGGATGAGTTCGTGTTCTTGCCACAGGGCGGTAGGGCCGGCGCCGCGGCGAACATGGCTGCCGGGTAATCAGTCTTATTGAGTACATCGTATTTGTAACGTGTCCATTGCTTGCCGCCGGCTTGATAGGATTCGGTACCGGTCATGTAGAGTATCGGATTCGGCAGCGGAGGCGGCGACGCAACGCTGGTAGTTGCCAGCGCGACCAAAAGCAGGACAGGGAAAAGCAGAAGCGATCTTTTCAAGGATTTGAAAGTCATTGGGGGAACTCCTTCCTAGTGGATTATCTCAGGGATTCGAAGGACTTGTTTGCGCTCGCAATTCTATGCACATCCATCATAATGTCAACCCCGAGTAAAGCCGGCCGAAAGAGCGACGTGCAATGAGTTGAGTGCACGACCCACCCGCTAACGCGGGTGGCACCGACCTCAGCTGGGCTTACTCACCCAACTGCACCATCACGGCCAGCGAATCAGTCTGACTTACAACTTCCGACGTATGCCCTTTACCTGTGGTGTCATCAACAAGCAGCACGCTACCGGCTGGAAAGCGTCTCGCCTCGCCATCACTGGCAGTTACTTCCCATTCACCGTTCAGGACAAAGAACATATTGCGCGCTGCTGATGGATGCCAGTCGCTCGCCCAGCCCGCCGGTGTATTCATGAAACCAAACCGCTTTGCCGGCGTAAAAGAGGAAAGTTCCAGTGGTGGGGCGGGCGGCGCGTATTCCGTCAGCGTCAGATCGATTTCGACGTCTTCAAAATGCGATTCGCCGTAAGCGTCTGAATAGAGTCGGGTGTAGGTGGCCATCCGATCAGTCTGAACTCATAATTCATCGAATTCCTGTGGACTCAACATTGCTTGGCGCAAAATGCTGCGCAAGTACCGACAGCGATTTCTCGGTGTTGAGGCACAACCGCGGTAATAATTCCTTCTCTGGTAAACTTCACGAATTTCCGGTGACTGCCCCGCGCGGGGCGTTCCTCAAACCCAGCAGCTTGGAGCTTTTTCTTGACGATTCGATACGGCAGGGGTCTAAGCGACACCGCTTTCGACCTCTGCTTCGATTAGGCTGATTTCAGGCAGAATTGTCGCGAGAGGGGGCGAGAAGTGAACCTCGATCGCTTCTGAAAGATTACGTAGGGCCTCTTCCTTGCTCGCTCCTTGACTCGCGACTTCGAACTCTCGACACTGCGCCACATACCACTTACCTTCCTTCCAAACAACCGCGCTAAATGTCTCTTTCATAGTTTGCTCCTGTTAAAGATTACAGCCATCCAGACTTCAGAGTCGCTCGACCGGTCTATTATAACTTAGACGCCTTTAGATTTCAGACACAAGAATAAGGAGTCCAATTTGCCAAAGACATCTGCCAATTTGAACTCGCTCGACTGCGCTGTATAATTCAAACACGTTTCGATTTCAACCCTGAGTCATAGCTCGAATTTGATTCGCTAATTCTTTGGAGGTCCGCTGATGCCAGAACCATCCCAAATCAATGCCCAGGCTGGAGACACCTTACTCCTGGTCGGCACGATGAAAGGCGCTTTTATTTTTCGCTCAGACGGCGCGCGCGAAAAATGGGACGTAGCCGGTCCGTACTTTCCCGGACGCAGCGTCTATGCGATGAACTTCGATGGACGCAACGGGCGGCAACGCCTATGGGCCGCAGTCAACAGCTCGTTCTGGGGTTCATTTCTGAGTTCTTCAAATGACTTCGGTAAAACCTGGAGCGATCCCGAAGCCTACAACATCAAGTTTCCCGAGGGCTCGGAGGTTTCACTAAAGCAAATCTGGCAAATCGTGCCTGGGCATCCGAGCGAGCCGGACACGCTTTTCTGTGGAGTCGAGCCGGCGGCCCTTTTTAAATCCACTGACGCGGGAGAGACCTGGTCGCTCGAGCGCGGCTTGTTCGATCATCCGCACCGCACGCAGTGGATGCCGGGCGGCGGCGGGCTGTGCTTGCATACGATTCTTCCTGACCCCTCAAACGATCAGCGCCTGTTCGTGGCCATCTCCACCGGCGGCGTTTATCGCACAGATGATGGCGGCCAGAACTGGCAGCCGCGAAACAAAGGCATTTTCGTAAAGTTTCTGCCTCCGGGCCAGCAATATCCCGAGTGGGGCCAGTGTGTGCACAAGGTTGTGAGTCATGCTGCGAATCCGGATCGAATGTTTTTGCAGCATCACTGGGGAGTCTATCGCAGCGATGATGCCGGCGATTCGTGGATTGATATCGGAAAGGGATTGCCGTCTGATTTTGGTTTCGCGTTGGAGATCGATCCGCATGACGGGAACACCGTCTACATCATTCCCATCGAGTCGGACGAGTTTCGTTGTACGCCGGAAGCGAAACTGCGAGTCTATCGCACACGGAACGCGGGCGAATCGTGGGAAGCTTTGACAGAGGGCCTGCCACAGGAAGATGCGTTCGAAACAATTCTGCGGGACAGCATGAAAGCGGACGCGAATGATCCGACCGGCCTTTATTTCGGTACGCGCAATGGAAAGCTCTTCGGCTCGAACAACGGCGGCAATTCATGGACGGCGATCAGCGAAGGCCTGCCGGCCATTACCTGCGTCAAGACGGCCACGGTTAACTGATACTGCTTCGCGGCTCTGCCGCCAGATGTGCGGAAAGCCTCCGGCTTTCCGGAAGGCTCGCTTTTTATCGGTTTGAGGCTCTGCCTCGTTGTCGCGAGGCGTAGCCTCGCGATCTCTTCTACAAAGGGCTCCTGCCGGTAAGGCATAGCCTTACCGCGCATCGGGCGGCAAAGCCGCGAGCCAAACTAATAGTGGTAATCCAATCATGAACGGAATCAAACCAGGGAATCTAATCGCGACTCTTATCATTGCTTTAACTTACGTCGTGCCTCCACTCGTTGCCGCGCAAGAGAAGAAAGAGCCGCAGTCCAAGCTGGTCCAGTTTCAGATGGCGATATTGAAGAAAGGGCCGAAGTGGACAGGCCGTCAGTCGCAGGAGACTCAGAAGATTCTCCATCAACACCTGATTAATGTGCTGGCGCTGCTGGATTCGGGCAAGGCCGTGATTGCCGGTCCATTCGGCGATGATACTGAGCTGGCCGGCATATTCATTCTGCGAGCGTCCTCGTCAGATGAAGCAAAGACCTGGGTTGACAATGATCCGGCGGTCAAGGCGGGGCTGTTCGTCGCCGATGTGCATGCCTGGTGGTCAGAAGATATTTTCAAGAAGCGAAACTCACCCCTCGACATGAAGACTGTCTATATCGGTTTCTTGAAGAAGGGACCGAATCGTAAAGAAGGTGACGGAAAAACTCCGGAAGTTCAGGAGTTGCAAAAGGCGCATCTCGCAAATATCAATCGTCTGGCGGCGACGAAGAAGCTGGTGATGGCCGGGCCGTTCGGCGACGATAGCGAACTACGTGGGATTTTTGTCTTTCGCGTCGGCTCAATCGCAGAAGCGCAAGAGCTGTGCGACACCGATCCGATGATTAAGATCGGCAGGCTCGTCATTGAATTACATCCGTGGCAGGTGCCGGAAGGTGTGATTCCGTAGGGTGGCATAGACTTTATAGTCTATGTTGTAGCTGTTGAGATCACAGACTGAAGTCTATGCTACCTACCGACCATACGTCCCCATCAACTGTCCCTGCGCCACGATGTGACCTGCCATCGCTTTTTCAACTTCGGCTTTCGTGGCGCCCGCTTGCAACGGCAGTTCTGCATCCAGCGCATATATCTTAAAAAAGTAACGATGCGTTCCCGATGGCGGACAGGGCCCGTCGTATCCGATCTTTCCAGAATCATTCTTGCCCTGGAATCCGCCGGCCTTGAGATTCTCAGTAGCCGGCAGGTTTTCGACTAATCCAATATTGTCGGCCGGAAGATTGTAGAGCACCCAGTGGACCCATGTGCCTGAGGGCGCGTCCGGATCGTCAGCGATGATCGCGATCGCCCTGGCAGTCTTCGGCACTCCGCTCCATTCCAATGGCGGCGAGATATTCACGCCCTTGCAGGTATAGGTCGCGGGAATCGGCTGGCCTTCTTTGAAAGCCGAGCTCGTCAACTTGATTCCGCCATTGTTGTCATTCGGCTTGTCGGCGGGCGATGGCTGTTGGGCAACGGGCTGAGGCCGGCTGGTGCAGCCAATCAAGAGAAGAGTAACGACCGCAACGCTCAGGATAGTGGAACTCTTTCGCATCCTATTTGCTCCTCGCAGGTGCGTGGTGTTGTGTCCTGACGTACAGAAGGTCCTTTCGTGCGGCCTCGTGTGATTTCGTGGATCGAATCTTTGCCGACAAGCAGGCAATCCACTAAATCACACGAAAAATCACGAAAAGTAAAGAAGAACCGCGACCTTGCCTGTGGCACTGTTATTTTTGAGGAGGCGCAAACGATTGCCGATCCTATTTCTCGCTGGTATATTTCGACAGCAACGTACCCATCTCGGTGCGCGACATCGAAAACTTCACGCTGACTTCCTTGTCCTTCGACGACACCTGGGTGTGATTGTAGTAAATCTCCTCGTCCTTGCCACGTTTGGCGATCCGGCCTCCGACAATCAACAGGCTGAAGCCTTTTTCCATCTGCCGCGCGCGTTGTTCCGATTCGACTTCGGTTGACGCGACCACTTCGACGTTCTGTTCGTCAACCCGGGCTATCAGCTTTATGTGTTTTGTCCCTTCGAGGAAATCAAGCACTCCGCTGTCACTTAACGCCGCCACAAAGTCGAGCGCCACCGCTTCGAGTTTCTTGTCGCCCCGTTTGTCCTTGACCACGGCATTGATGAGCTTGCCGTCCTGACCACGATCGGCTTCGATCGTCAACTCGATTTGTCCGTTTAGATTCAGCTCGCCCCGATCTTTTTTTCTTTTCGCGTCGGCCAAAAGATCTTTAAAAGGTCGCGTATTGATCTCTTTGGGACGCTTGACGCCGTTTTCCAGTGCTGCGCGATCAAGTTCTGCCTCAATCTTCTGTTTCTCTTTCTCGTCGTCGGCGTTCGGGCTGGGAGCAGGCGTCGCCTTTGCGGCGATGGCGGGTGATGGAGTAGCGACCGGGGCCGGTGTTGGCGACGGACTCATAAGCTGAGACGGCGGAATGGTCGTCGGCGTGAAACCCGGAGCTATCGGAAACGCCGGAGTCGGGCTCGGGAGAGCCTGCGCGTCCAACGCAAAGTATCCTTCGGGATAGTGAAACTTCTCAGTCGTAATCTCAACGATGTCGCCTTCGTTCTCAATTTTTGTCTTGTTGTAGGCCCGATCGACGAATCCCGCGCCTGAGAACATGGCGGCGATGCTAAGCGCGTCGCGCACCGGCGGAATGAAAACCACGCAGGCGATCAGCACCAGATGCAAAGCTACTGAGCCGCCCAGCAGCCGCACGATGCGCGGCCAAAACGGCTCAGGGTTGACCTCGAAATTCTCAAACAGCCCGCTTGTTTTATATAAGTCCAGCATATTTTCCCGAATGTAATCCAATTAGACGCTAAGTTAGCCCGCTAAGTTGTGATCGATTGTTTAGTAATAAGAGTGTAGAACACGCGTCCGCCGGCTGCAATTTGAGGCTCTGATTATCCGCTGCAGCCAGGTCCGCAGATTGCGCGAATTACCGAATTAGACAGAGAAAGAGAACAGGACTCAGCACGTATCCTCGCGTTTGCCAGTTTCTGGCGGTGTAATCTGCGGATCAGCGACACCTGGACTACAATGCTTTTCGTGAAAAACGGACGGCGCAATGATCATGGCAGGAAAAGAAGCCGGGACGGATCAAGGGGCGCGGGCAATCGTCAAACACACACTCGCGACTCGCCACGCCCCCAAGACGCTGTTTCACCGGCGCCATCGGGAAACTACGGTCGCCAGTTGCGCGAGCTGCTCGGCGGCATTGGCGCTCCCAAGCCGGCTGCCTTCAAACCCGATCCGTTTCAACTCGAAGCCCTCACGGCACTCGAGTTTGAAGATGTGCTGGTAACTGCGCCGACCGGCAGCGGCAAAACCTGGATTGCCCGCGAAGAAATTCGCCGCTTGCTCGACGCAGGCAAAAGCGCCTGGTATACGACGCCGCTGAAGGCGCTGACAAACTCAAAGTATCAGGAGTTCATCGAGGAGTTCGGCGCCGGAAACGTGGGCATCCTCACCGGCGATCGTAAAGAGAATCCAAACGCGCCCCTGATCGTGGGCACGACGGAAATCTTTCGCAACCAGTTATTCGATGCGTTGCGCGGTGGCGAAGACGTGCGCGCCGATCTGGCAGTGATGGATGAAGCGCACTATCTGGCCGACGAAGAACGCGGCCACGTCTGGGAAGAAGCGATCATTCTGACGCCGCCGCGCATCCGCCTGCTGCTATTGTCGGCAACGATTGGAAACGCGGAAGAGTTTGCCGCATGGATCGCCGAAGTGCGTGGCGTGCACTGTGGAGTGGTCACACGCCCGGGCGCGCGGCCGGTACCTTTGCGCGCGGCGTTCCTGATGCCTGATAAGCGGCTGGTGCCACTGTTAAATGACAAGGGTAAGTTGAATTCCGAAATCATGAAATTGACTGAGCAAGACCAGCAAGATCGTTACCGCGGACAAGGGAGAGGAAGACGCCGGAGATGGTGAGACTTTTTTCCTTTTTCCTTTTTCCTTTTTACTTTTGATGAAACTGCGCATGCCAGAAATGCCGCCGGCTACGTTGCTCGCGGCGCTAGGTTCATACGATTTATTGCCGGCCATTATTTTCCTGCCGACGCGCCGCCGCTGCGACGAAGCTGCTTCAGAAGCTGCGCTGAGCCGGCGCGCCATCAACGATCAGCGACGCGAAGCGCGGCTTGAATTCATGCGCGACTTTGTCGAGCAACAGCCCGAGATTCGCAACCATCGCCACTGGGACGCAATCGTTCGCAGCGGGATCGCCGCGCACCACGCCGGCCATCTGCCCGCCTGGAAGCTGGTGATCGAAAAGATGATGAGTGCCGGTTTGCTCGACGCAATCTTCGCCACCGCCACGGTGGCTGCGGGCGTTGACTTTCCCGCACGCACGGTTGTGATCACCGTCGCCGACCGGCGCAGCGCCAACGGCTGGCAGTCCCTCACTGCTTCCGAGGTGCAGCAAATGACCGGGCGCGCCGGGCGGCGCGGGAAAGATCGCGTCGGCTTCATCATCGCCGCTCCGGGGCCTCATCAAAATCCGCAACGCGTTGCCGAACTGCTAAGCGCGCCGCCCGACAACCTGGAAAGTCAGTTCCGCGCCACCTATACCTCGCTGCTTAATCTGCTTGATGCTTTCGGGAATTTTGCGCAGGTGCGCGCCATTGCCGAGAAGAGTTATGCCTATCGAAACCTTTTGCCGCGGATTCATGAGCTGGAAAGAACCCGCGACGAAAACGAGCAGCGTATTCGCCAGGCTTTGGAACTCGCACCGTTCCGCCTGGCAGCCGGAGCGGCGCGCGGCTTGGAGCGACTGGCGAGCGCCCGTTCGCGCCTGCTGGAACTGGCCCCGCACACGCGCCGGGAGGCGTTGCTGCGCTGGCTGCACCAGGTGGTTCAACCCGGCCGGATCGTGGCTATTGGCCGCAGCGGTAAGCGTCTGGTGCTGGTGACCGCGCGCAGCCGTGACGGTGTGACCGGCGTCCGCGAAGATGGCCGCACTGCGTCATTTCCGCTTGCACGTATCGGTCGAGTTTTTGCTCCGGTTTTTTCCACGAAGCCGGATAAGACCGAAGAAGCCTTTGACGAGATTCACGACCGCGGTAATCAGCTCGGTTTGCTGGAACCTCGTCTGCGCGATGCGCGCAACGAAGAGGCAGACTCGATCAAGCTGGTTAACGACCTGATCGATTCGCTTATGCCTTCCGCTTTGACCGGCGAAGAACGCGCCTCTGCCAGTGGACTTTTGTGGTCGCTGCAACCGGAAGCCGTCGCGATTGAACGGGCCGAGCGACAGATTGAACGTCTGCGCGCAGAGGTCTGGGAGCCCTTTGAGCGCTGTGCGCGAATACTCGATCGCTTCGGCTATCTTGATATTACCAGCGAGCGGGTAACCGATCGCGGTCGCTGGCTGGCGGACCTGCGCGTCGATCGGCCCTTGCTTGTAGGCGAGGCTTTGCAACGCGGATTGTTTGCTGAGCTCGACGCACCGCGGGCCGCGGCCTTAATCGCGGCCCTGGTCGCCGACGAAGATCGCGACTACGGCGAACTCGAACTGGACGACGCGATTGTCAGTGTGCTGATCAAGTTCGAAGAAATTGCCTTTGAAGTATCAACCGAGGAATGGAAGGAGGGAATCTCAGCTGCCCCGGAAATAAATTTCTCGGCGGCGGCCGCCGCGGCGCATTGGGTTGGCGGCTCCGATTGGCCCTCGCTGGTGCGCGAGACCCGCGCCGAGGAGGGCGACCTGGTGCGTTTGTTGTCGCGCACCGGCGAGGCTCTTTTGCAAATTGCCGGATTGAAGCAGACACATGCTGAGGCCGCACGGACAGCAGCAAAAGCGGCGGAGATCATCTTGCGCGAGCCGGTGAGGTGAGGACTCTCCGTTTTGCTGGGAGCGCGGACGTCTCGTCCGCACAGCGCCCGCATGGCGCTTCGATTGTCTCGCTGTCTGACATTCGCGCTTCGCGCTCAATGCGGACGGGACGTCCGCGCTCCCAGGGGATGCTGTCTCGCAATTCCTGTGTTAGCATTATGCGAGGTTCCAAGAGACTCAGATTATGGAAGTTTTACTAGCTGACGAATTCGGATTTTGTTTTGGTGTCGAGCGCGCCGTCGAGATGGTTGAGGACGCGCTGGAAGTTGGCGCGCCGGTGCGTACGCTGGGACCGCTGATTCACAACACGCAGGAAATGAAGCGTCTGGAGGGTGAAGGCGTGTCCACCATCGAAGCACCCGCCGAAGTCGGTGAAGACGAAATCGCCGTGATTCGCGCGCACGGCGTGACGCCGCTGGTGCAGATCCAACTTGAACAACGCGCGGCGCTGGTCGTTGATGCCACCTGTCCGTTCGTTACTCGCGTCCAGCGTCTGGCTGAGCGCGCGGCCAAGGAAGGCCGGCACGTCGTAGTCGCCGGCAGTCCGGATCATCCTGAAATGATTGGCGTCGTCGGTTACGCGCCCTCTAACACGTTCGTCGTCAGCGACGCCGGCGAAGTTGCGAAACTGCCGCCGCTACACGCGCCACTGGTCGTTTCGCAAACCACACTCAAGCTGCAGACCTTCCTCGAAGTTGCCGAAGCCGTGCGCGCCAAGGCCGACGCTGAGCCGCAAGTCGTCAACACCATCTGTTCGGCCACGCGCGATCGTCAGGATGCCGCGCGGGCACTCGCCGGTCTGGTTGACGTCTTCTACATTATCGGCGGCAAGCATTCCTCGAACAGCATCAAACTGCTGGCCGTCTGCAAGGAACAATGTGAGCGAAGCTTTTTGATCGAAACTGACGGCGAGATCAACCCCGAAGATCTGGCAGGTGTGGATCGCGTCGGTGTCACTGCCGGAGCCTCCACCCCGAACTGGTTAATTGATCAGGTAGTCACACGGTTGCGTGAGATCGGCAATGGCAAGCCGAACTGAACGCTCGGCTATTTTTCCATACCCGCTGTTCGGTTTTCTCCGAAGAGAAACTTACGACCATGACTACATCCTGGAGATGCGCAGAGTGTGGCCTGGTAAATTTTGCCAGCTCAGCAAACTGCAAGCGCTGCGGTGCCGCCCAATCAACCGCGGGAGTGCCGGCTCAGCCAACACCAGCCGGAATCGTTTTGGAAGACGGTTACGTGCTGCCACCGCCACCGTCGGGCGGAGTCTGGCGTGACAACTCGACCCTGGTGATGGTGAAGGAAGCCCCGTTACCCGATCGTTGTGTGAAGTGCAATGCGCCTGCCAACGGCGTGCGGCTCAGGCGCAGGCTCGCGTGGCATTCCCCGGTGCTGTACTTACTGATCTTTGTGGCCGTTCTGATCTACGCAATCCTGGCCGCAGTCCTAAGCAAACGCGCCACGATCTACATTGGACTGTGCGCTGAACATGTTCAGGGCCGGCGCAAAAAGATCGCGGTTGGCTGGATACTTCTGGCAGGCGGGCTCATATCAATTGTCGTCGGTTTCGCTTATGAATACCCAATAATAGGGCTTCTCGGATTTGCGGTTTTTCTTTTCGCCCTGGTTTGGCTGATCATGGTCTCCCGTGTAGTAACCCCAAAGAAGATCGACGACCGGCTCGTCTGGCTTAATGGAATCAACTCCGCATATCTTTCGCAACTTCCGCCCTGGCAAGGCCAGGCGTAGTCTCTCGAACTCAGAACTATTTGATTTGCAGTTAGCCCGGATTTTTCGGACCTCTCCGGCGTCTATCGGGTGGTGTCCCAATTTGGTTTTATCTCTGCGTAACAGAGAATCGAACTTAGGACACTGGCGTCTAAGTGTGCATTCCGGCCCGCCTATCCATTTCTGATATGATGCGGTGAAGGAGACGACCAGGTGGATTCAAAGCTTTTCCTTCACTTTCTGATCGGCGTGGTCATAACCGCCTCAGCAGCGATGACAATCACCGCCAAGCCGCGCACGTTTCATGAACTAGTCGATGCCTATTTCGAGGACTATTTCAAAACGTATCCTTCGCAGGCTACCAGTGTTGGCTTTCACCAATTCGACCATCAACTGGAAGATTTCTCACTCGCCGCCCACCAGCGCAATCGGGGCAAGCTACTCGCTTATCTGGCCGAGTTCCAGGCAATAAATCCGCGGGCCCTCTCTCAAAACGACCGCGATGATCGCGAAATCATGATCGCGTCAATTCATAGCCTGTTGCTGGAAGAAGAGCGCGTGCAGATGTGGCGCAAAAATCCCGACGCCTACTCGGGCGCGGTCACGGGAAGCATTTTCGCCTTAATAAAACGCGACTTCGCTCCGCTTGATGAACGTCTGCGCTCTGTCATCGCCCGCGAGATACAGATTCCGCGCGCTTTGCAGCAGGCGCGCCAGGTACTGAGCAATCCGCCGAAGATTTACACTGACATCGCCATCGAACAACTGCCCGGCAATATCGATTTCTTCCAAGACACTGTCACCGACGCTTTCAAGGAAGTAAAGAACGCCCCACTCCGGAATGAGTTCAAACGCACCAATGACGGCGCGATTGCGGCGCTGAAAGAGTATCAAGCATTTCTGCAGAAAGATTTGCTGCCGCGCTCGCGTGGCGCCTTTGCGATCGGCCCTGAGAACTACCGGCTGAAGCTTTTGTATGACGAGATGGTTGATGTGCCTCTGCCGCAACTTTTGAAAATCGGATATGCACAATTGCGCAAGGACCAGCGCGCGTTTATCGAGACGGCCCGCCGGATCGATCCAAACAAGTCTCCGGAAGAAGTTCTCAAGCAAGTCGAAAGCGATCACCCGAGCGCGGACAAATTGCTTTTATCAGCACAGCAGCAGCTAGACGGCCTGCGCCAATTCCTGATCGATAAGAAGATCGTCACGGTGCCCGGAGGCGCACAGGCGAAAGTAGTCGAGACCCCGCCCTTTGCCCGCGCCACGACATTCGCGTCGATGGACACGCCCGGTCCGTACGAAACGAAAGCGACTGAAGCCTTCTATAACATCACGCTGCCGGATCCTTCCTGGCCGAAAGAGAAGCAGGAAGAGTATCTGCAAGGCTACAACTATCCCCTGTTGAGCAACGTTTCAGTTCATGAGGTCTGGCCCGGTCATTACACGCAATTCCTCTGGGTAAAAAACAATCCGGAATTGTCGAAAGTGCGAAAGCTGACGGCTGCCGGGTCGAACGCCGAAGGCTGGGCGCACTACAGCGAAGAGATGGTCCTCGACGAAGGCTTGTACAATAACGATCCAAAATATCGTTTCGCTCAACTGGTCGATGCGCTGCTGCGCGATTGCCGATACATCGTCGGCATCAAAATGCACACGCAGGGGATGACGATGGCGCAGGCGAAGGAATTTTTTGTCAAAGAAGGGCGGCAGCAACCCGTAGTCGGTGAGATGGAAACCAAACGTGGTACCGGCGACCCGACCTACTTGATGTACACGTTGGGCAAGCTGGAGATTCTTAAGCTGCGTGAAGACTATCGTCGCAAAATAGGCCGCAACTTTTCGCTGCAGGACTTTCACGATCGTTTCATCAAGGCCGGCAGTCCACCGGTAAAGATCGTGCGGCGCGAGTTGATGGGACGCGACCGGCCGCTGCTTTGACAAGGGCAGGAACATGTCCGCAGATTACCCAGATTACGCAGATTACGCAGATTACGCAGACAGAGAGATACGGAGACTTATCTCTATTCTGAGTCGGCAATCAGGGCTATCTTGATTTATTAATCTGACTAATCTGCGAAATCTGCGGATAAGAATTATGGACATCGAACAAGTTCGTGCTCACTGCCTCTCGTTCGAGAGATTCACTGCGGACACGCCGCGCCCAGGCGCCCCCAGTCCTGGAATCTTTTCGCGAAGTCGTCGTGACTGATCGGCGGCAGCGTGCGTCCCTCGCCGGGATTCCAACCCCACATCACCAGCTTGTCGGAAGTTACATGCTCGATGATCTGAGCAATCGTTTTACCGTTATTTTGTTTCGGATCCTTAATCTGCCGACAAATCTCTCCCGGAGTTTTTCCTTCCCAGACCATGGGCGTCTTCGCCGGCGGCAGATGCCAGCCGGGCGCGCCTGGAGGCATGTTAAGACCGGCGACGTTCTGTTCCTGATGACAAGCGCCGCACTTCTGGCCGTACTTGCCGTGCCCATCGATGCCCCGCTTCACGTTCTGCATATGGATGTGGCTGTCATCGCCCTGTCGGGGAAAGTCGCCGTTCGCATGACAATTCAGACAGCGCGGATGTTTGAGCACGGGAACGATCGAGGTGAAGAGTTCGCGCGCGCGGGCATCGTCTTTCTCGAGCCCAGATGGATCGTCCCCGGCCGATGAAGAGATCGGGCGGGCAATCAAGCAGAGTGCGACCACTAAGAGCACAGCGATTAGAATCAGGAGCTGTAATTGTTTCTTCGACATTTTCTATTCCGATACCCAAGAGCGGGGGCAAGCCCGCCTTCCTGAAATCTGTCATGCAACCAATCCAATCGGCAGCTTCCTCACTCGCTTGCCGGTCGCCGCGAAAATCGCGTTCGCTACTGCCGGCGCCACCGGCGGCGTTCCCGGCTCGCCTACACCGCCCATCTTGTCCGTGCTGGGCACTATGTAGACCTCGACCCGCGGCATCTCGTTCATGCGCAGCATCGGATAGTCATGAAAGTTTCGCTGCTTGACGCGCCCACGTTCGATCGTGATGTCGCCTTTCAGCGCGGCCGTCAAACCATAGACGACGCAGCTTTGCATTTGTGCTTCGATCGTGTCGGGATTCACAAAAGGTCCGCAATCAATCGCGCAGACCACGCGATTCACACGCACGTTGCCGTCCTTGCCGACCGTCACCTCTGCCACTTGCGCTACAAAGCTGCCGAAAGATTCAGCGACAGCGATTCCTCGCGCTTGTCCTTTGGGCAAGGGCTTGCCCCAGTCTCCTTTGTTCGCCGCGAGTTCCAACACCCTCTTGTGCCGCGGCTCTTTGTCCAGCAGCGCGCGGCGAAGTTCATAAGGATCTTTTCCGCCGGCCGCGGCCAGCTCATCCAGAAAACACTCGGTCACAAAAGCTGTGTGAGAGTGGCCGACTGAGCGCCAGAAACCGACGGGAATACCCGGCTCTTGCCGCGCCCATTCAACCTGTAAGTTGGGAATCGCATATGGCAGTTCTTTCGCGCCTTCGACTGCGGCGCCGTCCACCGGCGGATTGCCAAACCCGTGCGCGGCATAGATCGATGAGCTCGTCGTCCGATGCAGCCACGCGATGATATTTCCTTTGTCGTCCAGCGCCGCGGCGAATTTGTGATAAGCGCCGGGACGATAAAAGTCGTGCTGCATATCGTCTTCGCGGGTCCAGATTACTTTGACCGGCGCGCCCATGGCTTTGGAAATCTGGACCGCCTCAATAACAAAGTCAGATTCCGCGCGGCGGCCAAAGCCCCCGCCCAACATCGTCGTATGGATGTTCACTTTTTCCGGCGGCAGTCCGGCGAATTTTGCGGCCGCGCCCTGCGACCATGTCTGCGCCTGAATCCCGCCCCAAACCTCGCAACTGTCGGCGCGCACGTCGGCGGTGCAATTCATCGGCTCCATCGTCGCATGCGCCAGATAAGGGACTTCATAGACGGCTTCTATTTTCTTAGCAGCTTTCGCGAACGCTGCGGCCACGTCACCTTCCTTGCGCGCCACGGCGCCGGGCTTCTCCACTGCGGCGGCGAACATGCGCGTGATGTCTTCGCTGGTCTGATTCGCTCTCGGGCCTTCGTCCCATTTAACTTCCAGTGCCTCGCGCCCTTTCTTCGCTGCCCAGAAACTGTCCGCCACTACCGCCACGCCGGAATCAATTTGGACTATGCGACGAACGCCACTCACTGCTTTAGCTTTCGAGTCGTCAAAGCTCGCTACCTTGCCACCGAACACCGGGCAACGGAGCACGGTCGCAGTCAGCATTCCCGGAACTTTAACGTCGATGCCAAAGACGGCCGAGCCATTCACTTTGCCGGAAGTGTCGAGCCGGTGGGTTGCCTTGCCGATCAATTTGAAATCTTTCGGATCCTTCAGCGGAGCGTTTTCCGGCGGCGTCAGCTTCGCGGCCTTTTCGACCAGCTCGCCATATCGGAGGCGCTTGCCGCTCGCAACGTGAATCACTGACCCGCGCTCGGCTTTACAATCCTTTGCCGGAACATTCCAGGTCTGCGCCGCCGCCTCGATCAGCATTTCGCGCGCCGTCGCGCCGGCTTTTCGCAGCGGCTGGTAGAAAGTCTTTACGCTGGCGCTGCCACCGGTAATTTGGCCGCCGAAATTAGGATTGAAAAACGCTTTGTCCGCGGGCCCCTGTTCGAAATGCACGGTCGAGAAATCAACCTCGAGCTCTTCGGCAAGCAGCATCGGTAAGGAAGTCAGGATCCCCTGGCCCATTTCTGACTGGCCGATGATGAGGGTGACTCGATCGTCAGCGCCGATGCGCAGGAAGGCGTTCGGAGCAAATGTTGAGAGCTCGCCCTCTGGGAGCGCAGCTATTCCTGGTTGTGATAGGCCGGCATCCGTGCCGGCGGTAGCGAACTCGGGGAGATAGAGACTGATCAGCAAACCGCCACCAGCCGCGGCGCCAACGCGCAAAAAGTCTCGTCGATTGATCTCGTGAGTCATGATTCCTGGGCACCGTGTCAGAAGCCCGACCGTCAGGGAGGGCTCGTCGGGAAAGCTGCCCTTGCTGACGTGCGGGCTTCCGACACTCAACAACCTAAGTCCGTTTCCCGCCTCTCTTCGTTTCCGCCGCTCGATGGATCGCTTCGCGAATTCTTAGATAGGTGCCGCAACGGCAGATGTTTCCGGTCATTGCCTCGTCGATATCCGCGTCCGTCGGCTGAGAATTCTCAGCGAGCAAAACGGCCGCGCTCATGATCTGCCCCGACTGACAATAGCCACACTGCGGCACATCGATTTCCATCCAGGCTTTTTGTAACGGATGACTTAGATCAGGCGATAGTCCCTCGATCGTCGTGATCTCTTTGCCGACGGCGTCGGCGACGCGCTTGACGCAGGAACGAATCGCCTCTCCATTCAGGTGCACCGTGCACGCGCCGCACTGCGCCATGCCGCATCCGTATTTGGTCCCGGTCAGGCCCAATGTGTCCCGCAGCACCCAGAGCAGAGGTGTGCTCGGATCGACGTCGACGTCCATTGCCTGGCCGTTGACCTTCAGAGTAATCAAAGTGGTCACTCCTCTTAAATTATCTGAACTGCGTTTTCTACGAGGGATAGTTTTGTATGCTAGGCCCGCGTTTCCAGAGAGTCAAGCGATAAATTTCCGTCCTCAAAGCCAACCAAATCTCAGAGCGCGTGTCTATTGGAGTGTTAGAGCGTAGAGTATGGGCAAGCACGGCTCGGACCTTCCCTCTGAGGCGATAGGCCGGTGACAAACGTCGAAGACGAACTAATTAAGCGTGCCCAGGCGGCGGACACTGAGGCTTTCTGTCAACTGGCTGTCAGGTACCAGCGTCGCATATATTCCCTCGCCTTACACTATTGCCATAACCCACAGGACGCCGAGGACCTCTCGCAAGAGGTTTGGCTGAAGGCATACCAGGCCATCGGCGGGTTCAGAAGTGAATCCGGCTTTTACACCTGGATTCGGAGGATCACGATTAACTGTTTCCTCAACGACAAACGCGCTGAATCGTCTCGGGGGCGCGGAAGTGACATCAACATTCCAGTCGCGGGCGACAACGCGCCGGCGATTGCGATCGGGTCTGAGACGACGCTACATAACCGAATCTTGTTCGAACGAGTGATGCGCGCATTGTCGCAGTTAACACCCCAACAGAAGCTGATTTTTCTGCTCAAGCATCATGAAGGAATGACTTACGAAGAGATTGCGAAAGAAATCGGTTGTTCGACAGGCACCGCAAAGAAATCCGTTTCCAGGGCGGTGGCAAAACTACGGCAGCAGCTTGACGTAGATGTTCGATCCAGTGAGTACGTGCCATGCGCGGCCGAATATTAGAAGGAGATTTTCGGAGATGCACAATTGCAAGAGAACAAAAGCAGCTCTGGTTGAAATGGCGGTCAGCAAAGCGCCTTCTGATCAGAATGGTTCGCTGTGGGCCGAACTGGAGCGATGCGACACCTGCCGTGAAGAGTATGATTCTGTTCGCAACGCGCTTCGCCTCACCGATCAGGCTATGCAGTTCGCGTTGCCGGCAGAGAACTTCTGGCCTGACTATCAAGCCAGATTGCGGCAGCGGCTGGAGAGCGCGTCAAAATCCGGTTTGTCTGAGCAGCCACCGAGGGCCGGCGTATTCGTTTGGCTCGGCAGATTTGTCACGGCTTCGGTGCGAGTGCCCGTGCCGCTCGCGGCCACCTTGGTCGTTCTCTTCGTTTTTTCAGTCTTCTTCACAGTCTATTCGCGAAATGCGTTGCGTGCAGCGGCCGCGAACGCGTCATCCGTAATTACCAAAACCGTAGAGGTGCCAGTGATCCGCGAAAAACCCGTGACGGTGTACGTCGAGCGAAATCGGCGTACGCCCCGCCACACTCCGCGACGCGAAGCGACCGAGGGGAATGCTTTGACTACACTCGCCCGCCGTCAACGTGAGCCAAATTCTCCGGTAAGTCTCGTCGGTTTCAAACCCGCCGACGAGGTCAAACTCACGATCATCAAGGGGAGTTACCATGATGATAAGTAGGTCACTGATTCTCGCATCGCTGCTGCTGTCTGTTTCCATCGGCGCCACCGCGCAGGAAGCCTCGAAGCGACAGTTGATTGTTCGTTTGGCTGAGGGAGGTTTCGTCGCGTTCAAGAGCGAAGCCAACTGGACCGACATCAAGAGAGCGTCAACAGAGTTGCAGAGCGCGCCGGCCATCCTCGACTCGCAGGCGCACCTGGATGATAACCACCTAATCCACCGAGTACTCGAGGACCAGGGTGGCAGATTCGTCTTCGGCTATGATCTGTGGGTGACAGCCAATCCCACGTTGAAGCAATTCAGAATTGCCGTCCGGCCGCTCGATCCCGAATTCGAACGCCAACTGCGGGCGAAGGACCAGAGCGGAGCGTCGATGGTTTCGTCAGCAGCGGTTTCCACCTTCCCCAAATCGACTGAGCCGCAGACTTTGGATGACGGCGACGCATTCTCTCTGGATTTGCTGGTCAACCAGGGCTCGGGCATAAAGATCGTCGACGTGGTGAAGGTGACCTTCGATCGTTCAAATCTCAAGGACATCAGCCCCCGAAATCCGGCGCGGGACTTTACTCTCGAAGCGGTTGAATTGGTGGTCAAAAACTATCGGCTGTTGATTGACGGCAACGTGGCGGGAGTGGGTAAGTCAACGAGCGGCTGTGCCGGAGCTTTGCTCTGGTTTTATGTTCAGGATCGCGGGCGGTTCATTGTCTCGCTGGTACCTCGCGCAGGATACGAATTTCAAAGAGTCGGGATCATTGAGGACAACCGGATCGAATTCACTGTGAATGACAATCATTACGAATGGCTCTCAAGTTCACCGATTTTGCCCGGTGGCGGCACGTGGAATCTGTGGGTACTGCATGACCCAAAGTATGCTCCCATATTCGGATCTGATGCGGCCCCGGCGCGTAACAAGAACGTTATTGAAAAACTGAACGAAGTGGTGAGCAACGCTCAGACCGACGCCAGGATTAACACTCAAAACCAAAGTAGCCTTCGTAACAATCAGGACGTGCAGAAACCGGCGCCAATCCGGCGACCTCTGGTAATGGTCGGCGGCGCGGACCGGATTGAAAATTTGTGGCCAAAAAATCCGTGAGCTTCGATGCAACACAGGCAGTTGCGCTGGTGATCGGGGCAGTAGCCCGACCGTCAGGGAGGGCTCATGTAGATTCGCCGTAGCTAAGAGTTCTCGACAAACAAACTGAGACTGAAGTTTTCTCCGGCGTTTGAAAGTTGAAGCCGGAGAGTGGGGATTAGTGTGCCTCCAAACAGCAAGCATCTCGCGCGAGCGAGTAACTACAAGGAGAGACTGAAATGAAAAGAAGACTCTTTGTGACCGCGATTATCAATGCGTTGTTAATGCTCAGTTCTTATGAAGCGAAGGCCCAGACAAAGCAATCGGCGGATTTACCGAGGTACGAGGTGGGAGTGGATTTTTCTTCTTTGAGCATTAGATATGGACCGACGCTTCCCGGATTGGGCGGAAGATTTACCTACAATCTGAATAAACACGTGGCCCTCGAAGCGGCCGGCTATTTCTTTCCCGGCAAGTGCGATACTTGCCCGGGCGAGATAACCGGCCACATCACTGAGGGACTGTTTGGGGTGAAGATGGGAAAGCGTTTTAAGAAGTGGGGAGTGTTCGGGAAGGCGCGGCCCGGGTTTATGAGTCTCAGCAAGGGGGCGGTTGATTTTCTGCCTACCGGCGCCGGCAGCGTCTATCCGTACAGAGTCGACGTCCATAGTCTAACTAACTTTGCCCTGGACCTTGGCGGCGTCCTCGAGTTCTATCCGTCAAAGCGAATCGTGCTGCGTTTCGATGGCGGTGACACGATAATTCACTATGCGCGACGGACAGCTAACTATCCGTTTCAGGACCCAAACACTGGAGCCCTTACGCTAGCTCCTTTTACGATCCCGGGATACACCCGGCAGAGCATTCAATTCATCGGCGGAGTTGGCTTTAGATTTTAGGGCTAATAACGAACTGCGATCCACGAACGACACGAAGCGATAGTAAGAGGAATTCTGTCTCGTATGGTTTAGTGGAGTCGTTACTTTGAATCCTTCCTCAACGGTTTGGTAGGATTGCGATTCACTTCGTGCCATGGAGGCAGGGAATGGCCGCAACCCCAAAACAGGAAACCGAAGAGCTCAAGGTCTTCATTTCCACTCGTGAGTCAACCTGTGATGAGTGCAAAGAAGATCTCGGCAGGAAAGCCTGGATTACTCTCGTCAGGGACAAAGGGGCGCTTTGCCTGTCTTGCGCGGATTTGGATCATCTTATCTTTCTTCCTTCCGGCGATGCGGCGTTAACCCGACGCGCGCGCAAGCACTCGCTTTTGTCCGCCGTGGTCTTGAAATGGAGCCGGGCTCGGCGGCGATACGAGCGGCAAGGGCTTCTGGTCGAAGAAGCAGCGCTTGAATTGGCAGAAGACGAGTGTCTTGCTGACGCCGATCTGCGGGCGCGTCGCAGAGAGCGTGAGGCCGAACGGAGAGCGGAACTCGACGAAACTTTTGTCGAGCGATTCGCCGCCAGGATCCGCGAAGCCTTTCCGCGAATCGTGTCTGGTCGTGAACAAAGGATCGCCGAGCATGCCTGCCTGAAATACAGCGGCCGCATCGGGCGCTCGGCGTTGGGAAAGAAAATGGATGACCAAGCCGTGCGCCTCGCTGTCATCGCCCACATTCGGCATAACGAAACAAACTATAACGAACTGCTCGGCAGAGGTTGGGAGAGATATGACGCTAGAAGTGCGATCGCGGACCGGGTGGATGAAGTATTGAGTCGCTGGCAAGCAGCGGGATGACCTTCGCCGCGCGTAGTGGCACAAATGATTTTTGCGGAGATACTAAGCTCTTACACTTGTGCCTCGAAAAAGGCGTCCAACTCAGCGCCTAACTGGTCGCGCAGCTCAAGCGCATCGTCGTAGATCAAACGACGAAAGGGGGCTAAATCAAAGTGAACTCTATTGCCGGCCGCATCCTCTCGATCCCAAGGCGCCTTCCCTCTGGAGCGCTTCTTTTTCTGGAAGGTCAATATGAAGGGAATTCCCCGCGACTTTGCGTAGCCCACCTCACAGTAGACGTTTGGGCGCTCATCAGTAAGATCGGCGATGACTAATCCGCTCTTATCGATATCTTCGAAAACCTTGGCAGGAATCTCATAGCTGGCACCCTTTTGTTCGTCCACTCTCACTGGTTTCAGCGGAGCGTTAGGATGACGCTCATTAAAATGATTAATCGCTTCATCCATCGCCTGTCGAACGCTCTTGAGTGCTTTGTCATCGCTAAAAGACATCGCGATGAAAACGGACTTTGCCCTGCTGTCATAAGATCGCTTGAAGATTTCCCAAAGTACCGTTGGGTCTGATGGTGTCGGCAGGTCTGCTCCTCCCAGTCTGTCGAACCATTGCGCAAAGTCTCGCAGCCATCTCTCCGCCCGAACAACCCTCGCCTGCCTGGTATTCGCTCCTCTAGCTACATCCACGAGCGTGTGTTGCACATAGACTTCGCAGGCGATGGGAAGAAAGGTTGGCGAGAGCACAAAGGACTCGTGCGCATCCCGAAGCCTGACCGCTAAGTCCGAAACAGGATCGAATAAGCCCGTGGCTTCTGTTTGTGTGGATTCCATCGTGTCTGCGACTAACCCACCTGGCTTGAGGAGTACCTTCGCGGTGGAATAGAGCCGGCTCAGCGGTGAGTCTCCCATGGCATCGTAAAAACCCTGCGGCCAATGCCTGATCAGATCACGGATCCACCTGGTTAAGTAAACCTGACGATCCTCAGCAAAGCGGACGGCAGAGGCGCCATCATCCTGCATAAGCACTGACAAGCTGTGTTCGGAAACGAGAGGCAGCGCTTTGCTGTTAATGAGATTGAAGAGCATTGCTTCGGCAAGGTCATCATCTTGTGGTTGATTGGAATCTAGAATGACAAAGCAGAATGGTGCAGTTGCGAAGTTCTTGAAAGTGGCGCTCCGTCTTTGTTCCGTTGCCAATAAACCGCAGCCTCAGGGCGGTGGTTGCCGTCAATTCGGCGGATGGGTTTCTCCAAAGCTTCGGCGAGTAACTTCAAGTCAACGCTGACTCGGTAAGCTCCATCAGCCTCGGACTTTCTTCTCTTTCGGAATGAAGCCAAAGAATCGTCCTCGCCTTTGCTCCGCAGGCTAAGAATTATTTCCGGAAAAAACTTATACCGGCCTCGCTGTAGAAAACGTTTGATGTCGTCCACATGGTCTTGATTTACCCTGCGCTGATAACCCTGGCCGTTGCCAAGTCCGCCACTTTCATAAGGCATCGCCACTGAAACTTCTGCCAGATCGCGCAGATCCGCGAAGCCGCGGATTACGGTGAAGGTACCCAGGACATTTTCCTGTAGCAAACCGTCAAATTGAATCTTGCGTCTCGCCGCAGCCATCTGTATTGTCCTCTGCACAATGCAATATCATTGGTTTATTTGCTTTGTTCCAAGAATGACATCCTCAATTTCAGAAGCAACAAGTCTCTCTAAGTCTCTTGAGCGTTCTCGTTCGCGCTCAATTTGCTTGCGTCGTACGCGAGCAAGCTTCACTAACTCGACCTGCTGGTCTTTGGGCGGAAGCGGCACTGGGAAGGCATCTAAAGTTTCCTTGTTAATGCTTTGCACAGTTGTACTCCACTTCACCAGGCGCAACAGTGCGTCTTGCTGTGAAGTCAAATAGACGGATAAGAAGTCGGCAAGGACCTTCTTATCTTTTGGAACGTACGCCCGAATATCCTGATTGATTGACAAGGGCACTTTATTGACAGCAATCGGAACGATTCTTTGAAGGATGCCGCTTCTCACGACAATCAATACTGAATCTTTAGGAACCAGCGGAACGGCATCTTCTACAGCGCGCTGGATTCGACGATGATAAGAGGGCTGTTACCATCTGCTTTGTCGTTAGCGCTTTTCCAGATCACAAAGTCTGCACGTGCCTGGGCAGACCCTCTGCCTGTAACATCTATTTCTTCTGCAATCTGATTGATCGAGTACCCATACTCGTTGACGAGGATCCGAAGATAGTCTTGGCGCACCTTTTCTTCAGGCGTCAGGATGATCCAGGCCTTGCGCACTACGCTGAAGACTTTATTGCCCTTAATCTGTAGTTGATCGGCCTTTGGATAGCTCTTTGTGCTCATAGCTCCTGGTGCTCCTGTTGTGCTCGAAGCTCTTGTAGACGCCCAGAGTCGGCATAGCTGAAGTGTTCTTCGCCACCAATGATTACATGATCAATCATGACCAGCCCAAGCAGGGATGCGCCTTTGTCCAAATCGTAAGTGGTTTCGTCATCTCCGGGCGACGGGTCGCAGCTACCGGAGGGATGGTTGTGCGCCAGGACCAGCGAGGTTGCGGAGGCGCGCAACGCTTCCTCCAGAATTCTGCGCGTGGGAACACCAGCTTGCATAGGTGTCCCCTGCGATATCAGCTTCTCGTCAAGCAAATGATTCTGGCCATCGAGTAGTAACGCTACCACCATCTCATCTCGCGCAACGCTTAGCCTCGGAGCAAGATATGCAGCAACTTCTGCCGAAGTTTCAAATGAACGTAGACGGGAAACATGAGTTCTAAGGCGTTTTCCTAACTCAAAAGCAGCCTTGATCTGAGAAACCTTAGCGATACTTAGCCCAGGCACTTTGAGGAGGTCTCTTCTGTCGGCCCGATCGAGGCCTGACAAGCCAGTAAAATCGGCAAGAAGACACCTAGCAAGGCTCACAGCTGTTTGGCCGCGCACGCCTTTCTTGGAGGAGCCCATTCCAACGCGTAGGATCACCGCCAAAAGCTCAGCGTCGGTAAGTTGCTCAGGCCCCTCGGCCATCAGGCGCTCACGCGGGCGTTCCCCGGAAGGCCAGTTCTTTATGCGGTCCGGTTTCAACGTAACCGTCGATAACGATAGACTCAACGCGCTCTGAAGCCGATTCGAAACCCGGAAGCGATCGAAAACTGAAGGTATTCATGTGAGACTCCTTAAGGCCTGCTGGGCCGAAGAGCGAGTTGGTTGATCAAGAGCTACTAACGCGGCCGAGGTTACACAAAAGCAAACCTTGATGCAATGTAATCAAAATTGCTAGTTAGAACTTTGGGTAGAGTACTAAGTTGGTTTCCGATCAGAGTTCTCTGTGGTCCCTGTGCGAGGTATCACAGATTGTGGATGACCTCCGACTTGTTAACCCATCTTCCCAATAATCGCATCGGCAAACTCGTCGGTGCTTGCTGTGCCGCCAATGTCGCGGGTGCGGACCTGCCCTTCTTCAAAAACTTTTAGCATAGCGTTCTCGATGCGATCGGCAGCGGCGCGTTCGTCGATGTGACGCAGCATTAAAATCGCTGACTGCAAGAGCGCCGTCGGATTGGCTATGCCAAGGCCTGCAATGTCGGGCGCCGAGCCGTGGACGGCTTCGAACACCGCTCCCTTCTCGCCAATGTTGGCGCCCGGCACCAAACCCAAACCGCCAATCAATCCCGCGCAAAGATCCGAGACGATGTCGCCATAAAGATTCTCGCACAGCAGGATATCGAATTGTTCGGGCCGCATAACCAATTGCATCGAGGCGTTGTCGACGATCATGTCTACCGCTTCGATCTCCGGATGATCTTCTGCGACCTTGTGGAAACATCTCAGGAACAATCCGTCTGAAAGCTTCATGATGTTCGCTTTGTGTACCGCGGTGATCTTCCGGCGGTTTTCGCTCAGCGCATAGTCGAACGCAAAGTGGGCAATCCGCGTCGAAGCTTTCTCAGTAATAATCTTCAGACTCTCGACCACGCCCGGGATGATTTCGTGTTCGAGGCCTGAGTAGAGACTCTCAGTATTTTCGCGCACCACCACCAGATCGAGATTTGGATTTCGACAGGGGATATTCGGCAACGCCCGAATCGGCCGCAGGTTGGCGTAGAGATCCAAAGCCTTGCGCAAGCCGACGTTGACGGAAGTGAAGCCTTTGCCGACGGGCGTCGTGATGGGGCCTTTAAGCCCGACCTTGTTGCGTTTGATTGATTCAAGCAGATCTT
>Ga0207646_10001271_pt1 | contig 31604 bp, 17 predicted proteins | sample KBSK5502metaG_FD_184343 | JGI IMG/M metagenome (GOLD analysis project Ga0207646, IMG submission 184343) | Corn, switchgrass and miscanthus rhizosphere microbial communities from Kellogg Biological Station, Michigan, USA - KBS K5-50-2 metaG... | ecosystem: Host-associated > Plants > Roots >... | reverse complement strand
GCCTTGTCGATACGCATGAAAGAAGTCGGCATACCAGAACCAACCAGGATGATTAGGATTGATTTGTTTGGCGCGCGAGGCGAGTACAAGACCACGCTCCCAATCGCCCGTATAGGTGAGCAACTCACCTATAAAAGCGAGTGAGTTTGCGTCCATCGGATTGAGCGCAACGGCCCGTTCTCCTGCGTTACGGAAACTCTCGATTTCTTTTTGGAAGAAGCACACCTGGGCCAGACTGAAGTACGCCAGGTGATTGGATGGCCCCGCTTCGACGGCGCGCTGTGCGGTCATTTTCCCGCGAGTTAAGGAATCCGACTGCAGGTTAAAGCCTTGACCGTAGTCCTGGCAACACAGTAACGCCAGCATGGCCCAGGCATCCGCATTAGTCGGTGCTTTCTCCACAGCTAATTCCAGGCACGTTCGCGCTGAAGTGAGTTCTTCGGCAGTGACGCGATCGAAGTAACGGAAACTACGCAGTACAGCTTCGTAAGGACTTAACTCATCCGGATTCCTGCTGCATACAACTTCACTCATGCTTCGAGGAAGTACGCCATTTACGTCGGCTATGGTCGAGACGATCCTGGGTACGAGATCATCTTGTAAGGCGAATACGTCCTCTGCGCGGAATTGCCGATCGTATGTCTCGGCCCACAGATGAGCACCGGTGCCTGCGTCTATGAGTTGTATTGATATGCGCAACGACGTGCCAGCAACACGAAGACTTCCTTCCATAACATAACGGGCACCAAGAGCCTTACCCACAGCGCGGACGTCATCTGTTTCGTTGGCGTATCGCAGCGTCGAACTTCGCGAGATCACTCGCAGGTAAGAGAAGCGAGACAGTCCAGTCACGATCTCTTCGGCCAGTCCTTCAGCCAGAGTTGCTACTTCTGTATTTGAGCCGGCGAACTTGAAGGGAAGCACTGCAACCCAGAAGCCTTCATCGGCTCGAGTTTCACTCGATCCAAAGGATCGGGCTGAGGAAGTCGAGGCGGGCGGTTCCTCACTAATCTCCAGCCCCGCCTTGCGCAGTCCTTCCAGGATGGGATCCATCAGTCCGCTCGCGAAGTGCCAGGTGCCAACGTTCATGCGCGCGTGCGCTGCAAATTCGGGATCGAGGGTCAACAGATCTCGCACCGCTGCTGCGGCTTCGATGCGTCGACCGAGATGTCCACAGGCAGACGCCATAACGAGGTAGGGCCAGAAGAGTCCGGGTACGTCCACCCGATTCGCGCACTCTAGGGCCTGCTCGTACTCGCCCTTGTTGAAGTGATCCCAGAGGGGAGCGAAGTGCATCCAGCCTGCGTGGTTAGGATTCAGTTCCATCGCGTGGCGCACAATGGCAGTGCCGCGCTCAAACTCGGCAGTGTGCACAATCTCCAGTCCCAGGATTCCGAGCGCGTCAGTGTTGAGCGGGTTGAGGGCCATCGCGCGCTCGGCCGCTGGACCAAACGCCGCGAGGTCTTGCCGAAAGAAATGCGTTTGCGCCAGCGCCACCATCGCGAACTGGTTCGCTCGATCCAACTCGACCGCACGGCGCGCCGCGACGAGCGCGCGATCGAGAGAAGTCCCGTCATTGCCGGGAAAGCCGAAGGCGTATTCGTCGAGATAGACCTGCGCGAGGGAAGCCCACAAGTCTGAAGGCTGATTGTCCGATGTCGCTGCCCGTTCGAGCCGGCTCTTCAGCGCGGCGTGATTCGAGGGTGTGATCTGCTCACGATAGGCGAAATACTGGAACTGCCACTCAGCCGGGGAGAGATCGGCATCGTCCTTTTTCCGCATCGCGGCCCGCATCGAGTGGACGAGCACACCGTAACTATCGGCGACAGTTGCGACGATACGGCCGGCAATGTCGTCTTGCACGGCAAAAATCGTCAAAGTCTCGAGGTCCCGATTGAAAGTCTCTGACCACAACTGCGCTCCAGTCTCGGTGTCGACGAGTTGGACACTCACTCGAATGACTGACCCTCCCTTGCGGATGCTTCCTTCCAGCACGTAGCGCGTACCGGGTTTGGCCCTCAGTGCGCGATCGTCTTCAGGCTTTTCCTTTAGGCGAACTGACGAGGTGCTCGTGACGACCGACAAGTATCGAAACCGCGAAAGGCCGGTGATGATCTCCTCGGATAGCCCGTCGGCGAGTACCGCGACGGCGGGATCTTCGTCGCGAACCTTGAATGGCAGGACTGCAATCCTGAATCCTTCTTCTCCTCGCGTAGCTTTTGCTTTGTCAGCAGTGACGCGAAAGGGAAGCGTGTTGTTACTGCCGTATTTCTCGATCTCCTGCAACGCTTGCGCAACTTCGCTCGCGGTCGGCCGCTGGCGCACGTCCTTCTCAAGCATGCGCAAAATCAAATCATCAAGCGCAGGCGGAAGATGAGGTTTCACACTCGTCATCGACGGCGGCACCTGCGAGGTGATCGCATGCAAGTAACCGATCATCGTTTCAGATTTGAATGGATGACGTCCTGTGGCGAGTTCATAGAGGACAATTCCCAACGAAAAGACATCTGAAGCTGAGCCGGCTGTTTGACCGCTCGCTTGTTCTGGTGACATGTAAGCAAGCGTGCCCATCACTGTGCCCGGCGTTGTTTGATGCGCGAGCGTCATGGCCTCAGGATCACTCGCGCTGGTGGGAAGCAAACGTGCGAGCCCAAAGTCCAGCATCTTCACGTAACCATCGTCACGCACCATGATGTTGTCCGGCTTGATGTCCCGGTGGGTAATACCGGCGGCGTGTGCTGCGCTCAAGGCCTTCGCCATCTGAGCACCGAGCGTGAACAAGGTTTCGAGTGAGTTGTCTTTCGCGATGACAGAACGCAATGTTTGACCGGCAACAAACTCCATGACTATGAAGCGGCCAGTCTCACTGTCGCCGATGTCATGTACCGCAATGATGTTTGGATGATTTAGCGCTGAGGCAGCCTTGGCTTCCTGCGTGAAGCGACGAACCCGTTCAGAGTCTGCGGTGAACTCAGCGGGCAGAAGTTTTAGTGCGACCTTTCGGCCGAGCCGTGTGTCTTCCGCCAACCACACTTCACCCATACCGCCGGCACCCAGTTTGGAGACGATGCGGTAGTGCGACAACGTGGTGTTTGCCGATAGTTCTTTATTCATCTACTTCCAAATTCATTCCGGCAGATTCGTGAAAATGGCCTCCAGACAATTCGCGAACGTATCAGCTCATTCCATGAGCCTCAGGGATTGGCGAAGCCGGACCCACAGGCATCGTCAGGAGTTGTTGCTCCGGCACGCCGCTGCGGTATTGGGCCAGCAGAATCTCCGGATCAATTTCTACGCCGGCTGGATTCGCCGCGAAAGCTTCTGTTCGCATGTAGGCATTTGCCTCGTCGACTGAACAAGCATCCACCTGAAACTCCATTCGATTGCCGTCGGGATCCTGGTAATAGAGCGACAGGGTAATCCCGTGGTGGATGCGCCAGTAAGGGAGAACCCCCATCTCTTTGAGCCGCTCGTAGGTCGCCAACAGATCTCCCAGATTCGCGTAGGTGTAAGCGACGTGGTTTACCCCTTCCCGGCCACGCGTCTCCGCGGAGCTCGACGAACTGAGCAAGGACAAGTTGGCGAAAGCGAAACGATGGTGTTCGTCGTCATAGGTAAGAAAAGCGAACGCCGGATTCTGATAGGCCACTGTCGCCTCGAAGACCGTTTTGTACCAGTCAACCATTTTCTCAAAGCGTCGAGTGCTATAGACGACGTGTGCGAACTTTGAAGGTTTGGCCATGTTTTGATTCCTTTCGGGTTAAGTCATGATCCTGCCGCGCCGCCTGAAGACCTCGCCCCTCCCGCCCGCGCCGATCTTCGAGCGGATTTCGTAGCGACCAGGATTGGTGCCGGAAGGAATGGTCAATTCTGTGGCAGAGCGAAAGGTGCGATTCAGAACTGAAACTGCAGATGGATAAAGCGACTCATTCTAGCCGTATTGGCTTAGGCGCGCCAGGATAACAAGCCCGATGCTGACCCACTGGCAGCCGTTAAAACTTTCAATTCGCCTTGGATGTTCGCCGCCGGCACGAAAATGAATTCAGCTTTCTTGTCGAGAAAGTGCAGAATGAGCCATCAGGTTGCCATGCGGTTGACTCTAATCTGCTCGCGCGTGATCCACTTCATCTGAGGGTCTCCGGTCCGGATAGATAATAACTAGAAGACAAAGCGAACTGCGATTATACTGGCTGGCCGGTGAATCGAGGAGGTTGGCGGTCCATGCATTTCATATTTACCTCGCGGCTATTTCCCATTGCAGAATGTTGGCGGAAAGCCTGTTCTTAGAATTGCCCTGCTGACTGATAAGCGGTTATGACAAAGGTGCTTTACCTGTTAACGCTTCGCCGACGCCACTAACCGGTCAAATGTTGGCAGTCCAGATGTGAGTCAATCGAGATTCACGAACCAGTTTTCAGTTAAAAGGAGACCACATGCGACCGTCGAAGATCATTCTTCCGCTCGTTTTATTAACGCTCATCTCATTCCTAATGCCTCGGACGCCTAGCACTGCGCAGACGAACGCGCGGCGAGGCACACCGGGCGCGAGCGGCGGCACCGTCATCTTTTCCGTGGCAAAAGATACCGAGGGGACTGTCCGCATGGAGCCGGTAGTCATTATGATCGGCGGCAAATACACGGAGCCGGCGGCTGATACCGAGGCAGCAACGAAGAAGTTTGCGGACGCTTACTTTCGCACAGGTCGCCAATACCGGATGATCTTCGGCGGGGGTGATGCGGGAAGTTTGACTGTGCAGAGCTACGAAGCGGACCAGTGCTTCAACCTCGTGGCGAAAGTCAGCGCGGAGACGACCGCGCGGCTCGGCGGGGAGGTGCAGGCACTGGCCCTTTCGTCCGACAAGATCGGCAAAGGCCCGAGTTCGCGTCGCGCGCCGGCTGAAGCGGAGCGCGCAGCGGCGCTCGAAGTTGCGCGCGCTGTTTATGGGCAGCGGGGTGTGGGTGCCGCCCTCGTCAGGAAAATGAAGACCGTCAACCTGACGGCGACCGACATCGAGCGCGATGGTAAGTTCGAGTTGCTCGGAACCTTTCAGATCGACGCCGGGAACGAGGTCATGCACAACCTCTTCATTATTTTCGAGCCAACCGCCGCCGGCAAATACAAGGCTGCCTGGAACTGGTATCAGAAGGGATCCGAGGACCGCAAACTCGTCGACGTGGCCGACCTGGACGGCGACGGCACGGCTGAGGTCATCGCCGAAGGCTTCGAAATCGAGAATAATTTCTACGTCATTTACAAACGGCGGAAGGGTGCCTGGCGTCCCGTCTACCAGGGCGGCGGCGGCGGCGCTTGTTGAGGAGAGTGAGCAATTATTCTTTTCTACTCGCATCACTTTTCCTCAACCCCTTTATCTCATCTCCACGCGGGTAAGAAACGAACGTCAACTTTTCGGGAGAGGTCAATAAACCATTGACTTATCATCTGGGATCGACTAGAAAAACATGGGTTCGGTTCCACTGCACGTACTCCTCTAGCCTTAATGCTTGAACGGCACGATTAGAATGAGGGTCCGTCAAATGAGATCGTCACGATTGGTTGTCGCGTTCCTCCTGCTTGCCTGGCTGGCCTCACTGTCGTTTTCGGCGGGTCTGGTTCCGAGTGAGTCAAAAGTTCGGGTGCGACCGCTGCCCCTCGAGTCTTGTGCATCTTTGATTTCCAGTTATCACGGCCGCTTTTCTGAGAAGGACAGTGCGCTCGCGAGTTCCGCTGCTGAGGATCAACATGGGATTCGGGAAGACGTTCCTGAGAAATATGCGGTTCATTACGCCCAATGGAAGAAGGAGTTTCTTTCAACTGAGGTTGGCCGGCGGGAATGGGCCTACTATGCCAGCAACGATCACTTCAGGTTGACCATTACGATATCTCGTGACAACCCCGAAGGAGCCACCACCGGCAACTATAAATGGAACGAAGCCGGAGAACTCGTGGCAGCCACCATCACGCTGGGGACTCGCCTGGATCAGGGTTTCCCAAATCCGGTCTATTTTCCGGTGATGAATTCCCTGGTTCCTACGGAGACATCATACCGGATAGCAGGAGCCACGCTGGCTGCGACCAAGCTTGCTCACGAAATTGGCCATGTGAACCGCACGGCAAAGGTTGATCCGAGGCTTTATCAACTTCAGGGCCAATTGATCCCGGAATACAATCGGATTTTCTTGAACAACGGCCGTGATCCCGGTGACCCGCGACTGGTCGACCTGGCGTCACGCATGGGCGGAACACCGGTCGAGGTTTGGGAAGATCGGGAATACTGGGGAGAGACCAACGCTATGCTCTATCTTAGCGATCGGTTTTCCGAAGGTGAGTTCCGTTGTTGGCTCTTTAGCAAAATCAAGCAAAGCGTTGACCTGTATGCGAAGAGTTACGAGCAACGCTTTCTCACCGTTGCTCAGGCCACGCCATCGACTAGTCGCTGCGGCTGGTAGAGGCCGCATTCCAGTCACACCCATCTGTGGAAATTCAGCGAGATTTCTCCCGGGCCCGACGCAATTGATCGGTACTCTTCCTGATGTGATCGCTCAAGCCGGCGATCTCTTCAAGGTCTTGTCTGGCCTTGATCGACAGGGTTGCGTCAACCACGTTCGCTTCCCTGAATACCGGATTGTTCACGAACCCGACGATCAACTTGCTAAGCTGTGAGATCGAGGAACGGAGTTGCTCTGGATTTGTGTCTGCCTGAAAGGTAGAGCGTTTGGCTTCATTTGGTGACCGGGGCAGCGCCAGGTTTTCTTTGAGTCGCCCGGCGCGTCCCTTAATCTCGGATGCCGACTTGGCAATGAACCTAAGATCAATCGCTCCCCGGTAATTGATCGCCCGGATGATTTCGTTGTTCACGACTTGTACGCGCCAGAAATCCTCTTTGATCTCCTTTAATACCAGTTGCGGGTCCCTATCCGAGGTTGAGCCTGGATCTCTCGCCAGAGCGCTTTCGATCATTTCCAGTTGGACGACGCGTTGCAACTTTCGCTGAAAGGCGTCTTCGCGCCGGCCTCCACTGGATGAACTCCCGCCGCTGTCCTGGCCGTAAGCCGCCGGGAGGGCGATAAAGGCGAGGATGAGTACTGCTTGTGGCACGCGCATCTTGCGCGTGATTCCACGGGCGGGACGCCAGTGCCACTTTCCAAGCTGCGTCATCATCCTGATCCGCATGGGCTTGATTGTAGAATTCAGTACCAAAATCTCAAAGGCCTTTACAACGAACGTAGAAACTCGCGAATTCAATTTGGAAGTGCAAAAGAATCTCCGCCAAAAACAATCCACTAAATCACACGAAACGGCACGAACAAAGCGTCTCCACTACGACGCCAGTTTCATTACAGCTTCAACTGATTATTGAGGCGGGTTATTTCTTTCGTCGTGGCACCCGGATCGAGCACGACGCTACCGCCTCGGATTGTGTTGCCCGCGGGAATTCTGAGCGTGACTCTGGTCGTTTTCGGGATTAGATCCGCAGGCGCCTTCAGCCGCGGGACGGTAACCGACGCCAGCACGTTCCGGTTTGCGTCCAGCAGAACCAACTTTGTGGGTGAAGTATCGATCGCACCAAGACTATGAACAGTTACCGTAATCCTGCTGCCCTGCACGAGAACATCGTCCTTGCCTATCCCCAGATCCGGACGACTCCAGTAAGGCGTGCCCTTCGCTATCAACTTCAGACTGAGGATAGTTGTGACTCGAGCCGGCAGTGTCAGTTCGATTGAGCCGCTGCGCTCCAACTCGGGTGTGGTAAGGACCGTATCCCCATCTGCGATATCGTCGCCGTTTCGATCAACACCCTGCACGATTTCCCAGCGGCCCGGTTCCAGGTCCCATGCTGTCATGGTTGCGGCAACTGGCGCCTGGCTCAAATTGTACGCCACGATCTTCAGCGATTGTTGCGTGGCGTTCGGAATCAGGATTGCGGCGCTCTCTGCGGTAGCGGGCGCCCGAAAGGCCCAACTCACCGCGTGGCCGGGATACAGCGAACCTCGAACCAGAGCAATGCCGCCAAGCCGGGCCCTTTGCAACTCGCTATTGGCGACGTCGACACGGTCGATCCACATACTTCCTTCCATGTTCAAGTAAGCGCGTATGGCTGAAGCTTCGATTTGAGATGCATAAAGCGACTCGAGAAAACGTTTGTCTCCGGTCATCTGCCACGCGAGATGCATCGTCGCAGAGTTATTCGGAGGCGGAGTGTTCACACGTTGGCTGTTCGGATTCGTGTTGCTGGGGCGCGTGGCCGCCGGATCGTTGGGTCTCGGTTTCATCGCCGCAACGATCTCATTCCCCCACGTCTGTCGCAGCCCCAATTGGTCGAGCGCGTTTGCGGGGATCGACTCGAACGCACGCGATCCCTCATCCTGAAACGGTCTGAGGTATTTGGAATCTCCGGTCCATTTCCAGGCAGCCCAAAAGACCGGCAAGACACTCCCTCTGGTGTTGGGCGCCTCTTTGTCATCCACAAACCTGATCGCGATCGATTGCCTGGCTGCGCCGCTCTGGTCCTGCTGCCGGTGCGCCAGGAAACCATCGGCTAGTTCGGTGACGATCTTTTTCATTTGCGGATTGCCGTTGTAGTCAACCAGCATGATTCCGGGATGAAGCACCAGGATTGAGCTGGGTTTGGACCAGCCCCAGGGTTCTTCTTCCGCCATTTTGTTGCCGCTGTAGTAGGAAGTCCTGAAATGCCGATGACCAGCGCTATTGATGCCCGTCAACTTAATGACGGATCGCGTGGTTTCCATAGCGCGTTCGAGTTGCTTTGGGTCGCCATAGTCCAGCAGCAGTGACTGTCCCAGCACCTGAATTCCTTCTTCATAGCTGTGCAGCTCGTCAGCCTGGATAGTCGGAAGTCCATTGGTGAACATGCCCTCTTTGTAGAAGGCATCCATCTCTTTCAAGAGCGACTCTTTGATCTTTTCCGGCTCGTGGCCCATCAGGGCCGTGGCGGGCCAGACGTTTGTCAGATCGCCGTCATCGGACAGTCCGCCGCCAAATTCTCCGTTCTCGATCTGCCGGTGATCGATATACCAGAGAACAAAGCGGTCGAGATTTCGCAGTTGCTCGACCTGGCGAAACGCCCACAACGGCGTACCGTCAGACGGAACAGGCTGAACAAAAGCAGGTTTCGGATGTGTCCGGTTACTGTCATACCAGTAGGCCTGTCCCAACCAATGATCGGGATTTACCCGTAACAGATCTGTTACGTCGCCAGCGAAGCGATTGTACAGATTGAGTTTGGGATTGGTCGGGCGTTCCTCGATCAGCATTGCGTAGCTGTCGCGAGCCTGGGTGATGCGATCGAGTTCGTGTTCCGCGGCGGCCACTGCGCGCGGTTTGAAGATCAACCGCAGGCGCGTGCCTTCCAGTGATGCCGGACCAAAGTCGTTACCCGCACCGGCGATAGTAAGGTAGAGAGCTTTCCCCGGTGGCAGGATGCGATCACGTGTGTCGAGCCAGAGCGTTCGCGCTTCTTCCGGCTTCACTGAAAAGCTGAAGTCAAGCAGATTACGTTGCGGCCACAGAGGATCCTTCACCTGAATATTCAGCGGAAAATACGCTCCACCAACCGGCTTAACATCGAGCGCCGGTAGATCGATTGCAATCCCGTCGAGGCCGTCGTTCATGTTTTGCCAGGCTTCTGCCGGGATTATCACGTGCACCAGAGGTAAGGACTTTGTAACTCTTGTTTGCCGTGGGCCACTCTTTTGGTTGTCAGCGACCGCCAGGATCGTGGAGCGCTCATCCTCCATATATCGGCCGGCGATGAACTTTCTTATGGGCTCGATACTGCTGTCACTGGACTCGGCGTCCGCTCTCAGTGTGTAGGCCAAACGCGCGCTTCCTGATGGCTCCATGCCCGCAGCAACATAGTAGGCTGACAACTCTCCGATAGGTTCTTCCTGTTCGACGTTCTCAAACCGAATCTTTTGGGCACGGATCACAGATGGCAGGCGGTGGAAGGTCCGTTCCTGGCCCGGCATGCGATCAAACAAGACCTTCCGTGTTGGGCCCTCCAGGTACATCTTGCCCCACGCCGCCCCGGAAATCTCCAGATGGTTCCACGGTTCGTCCGGCATTGTGAAAGTGATCGACTTGCCGGAGAGCGAATAGCAGTCCCAATCGGGTAATTGAAAATAATCGTTTCTCCCCGGCAGCCGCGAACGATTGAAGACGCCCGGCCAGGTCGTTTCCCGAATTCCGTCTGTAGCTTTCCACCACCAGCGCTTCAGATCATAAGATTCGTGAATCTCTACTTTGCGCACGTTGGTTGTTCCGGCGTTGAGATATGGCGGCAGGTCTCTGGCGCGGTTCCAGCCATAACGCAGCCACCATTCGGCTCGGCGCTGCGGTTCGTGTTGCCCCGGCAATGGCGGCAACTGCCCGGTCGCGACTCCTTTGGCCAGAGACGAAAGGTTCGCGTCTGAGAGCATCCGATCGTAAATGCGTACCTCGTCAATGTCGCCGCCGCGCGTAAAGTTGTAATCGCTCTGTACCTGCATGGGGCTAATCGTTCGCGAGTGAGGGCCGAACTGATCCAGACCGGCGTAGAGCACGGCTTGTCTATTCTGTTGCGCAGCGAGGATGCCATTGACATAGAAGCGAATTCCGCGCGTCTCGTCCCAGGCCAGCGATAAATGCACCCACTCGTTCGGCTTGGGAAACTTCGGCATGACGTACGAGACCCTGATACGCGCCAAATTGACGTCGGTGACGAAAGCATCAAAGCCGCCGCGACCGTTGTAGTCGATGCGCAGCCAGACCATGTCCCAGCTGGAGTGATCGGCATATCCGACGCGAAAGATCGGAAACGCAGTCGGCCCTACCGGGTAACGTGAGCGCCAATAGAAAGCCAACGTGCCACGTTCGGCGTAGATGTTGCCCGCTGCCCAGTACGACATCAACTGAGTGTTTGCGCACTCAAAGCCAGGTCCCCGGGCGCTATCCGAAACGATCGTCACGCCACGGAGGAAGTTTGGTTGTGGGTCCCCGCCGGCTGCGTAGTCAGCAGTGAACTCATGATTGCCGGAAAGGTAGAAGAGCAATCCCGGTTCTGGAGGTTCGGCCAGGCAGCAACACCAACTACCAAGTATTAAGAGAAAGATTATTGGCTTCATGAATCCTTGCCTAACGAGCTATGTTCCCGGTTGTACGTACGGCACCCTGGCGAACAAACGCCGCTCACCCCCGCGCGGATCATTTTCGAGGTGCGACGGTACGTCGAACACCATGGTCTCGCGCCGGGCCATCGTGTACTTCTTCCAGATCGGAATCTGCCTGTTGTTAGGGTCCCCGCTGCGGGCGAAAGCTATGAACGTCTCGCTCATCTGATCGGCCATCGCCTGGGCTTTCGGCCCGATCGCCGTCGCGCCCGGCTTATCAATGTTGTCGAACACCAGTTGAATGTCTGAGGCATGCGGCGCACCTAAGCGGCCGCCATCTCGCGGCGATACCCAGTCGAGTTGGTAAGCGTAAGCTGGGGCGCCAGACTTGGCACGCTCTTCGGCTTCAATCACGGCGCCGCGCCATGAACGCCCCGCAGTTGTTGCGGCAAACAGAACATCACTCGCGGAATATTTCGGATAGAGCCGCCGGTACTCAGCGATGACTATCTCGGGTTGAATGTCAACGCGCATGTTTGGCGCCAGCTTTTCGGCGAGCTGTTCCCAGGTGACGGTGAAGTTACTCTGGTCACCGCCAAGAAAGGCGCGGGTTTCATCATGAGTGTTGCCGATGATCATCGGAATGTGCGCCGATTGCGCCGGAGCGTCCGGGTAGAACGGATGACGCCGCAGCGAGCGCTCGTCGAGAACCGGCGCGAAAGAGATGCCGCCGAAGGGCAGGACGGGATCGCGTGTGTTCAGAACTTCGATCAGTTTTTCTGCCGGCAAGTTGCGTATTTCTGCTGCGCGCGCCGGCGGAATTTTGAGAGCATCGAGGACAGCGCGAGTACGCAGCGTCGCGTTTAGCGGGCCTGAGGCCGTAACCTGTTGGCCGCTCATCGTGGCAGCGCGATGAAACAGTCCCCCTGCGGCCGGAGTCGCCATTAGGGTGGCGATCTTGGCTCCTCCGCCGGATTGCCCGAACAGCATCACATTATTCGGGTCGCCACCGAATTCTCTGATGTTAACTCGCACCCACTCGAGTGCGAGCACGAGGTCGAGCTGTCCCGCATTACCTGAGTCGGCGAACTCCGCTCCGCCAAAGCGAGCCAGGTAGAGATAGCCAAACGCGTTTAGTCGGTGATTGATGCTTACCACGACTACGTCGCCGCGCCGGCAAAGGCGAACACCGTCGTACAGTGGGCTCGATCCGGATCCGTTGTTGTAGGCGCCACCATGGATATAGAGCATCACCGGCCGCTTGCGTTGGTCGCGCAGTCCAGGTGTCCAAACATTTAGAAACAGGCAGTCTTCACCTTGTTGTTCAGACGACCGTGAGGGTTGTGGCGAAGCCGGTCCATAAGCGAGCGCATCGTGTGTCTCAGACCAGGGATCGGGCGGTGCAGGCGGCATGAAGCGACGCTTGGCGGTGTCGGCGCCATAGCGGATTCCCTTAAAAACGTTGATGCCGTTGTCGACATAGCCGCGGACCTTTCCCCATCTGGTCGCGGCAATTGGCGAATCGGTCGTCAGCGTGGTCGCAAAGGCCGGAATTCTCGCGAGGTGCGGAGCGGCCAGCGCACCGGTGACGACGGCGGACCGGCGAAGAAAAGATCGACGATCCAGATCTTCAATTGATAAATTTACGCCTCGTCCGTCTTTCTTCTTCATTAAGGTCTCCGGCAAGTTTCTGTGCGGTACAGAACCGCTCGCGGTAGCGAGCGGGTTCAGGGCGCGACTAAAAACGCGTCTAATCGATGTAGGCGATACTACAGAGCGCCTTGAACAGTTGCTTCTTTATCCCGCTCGCTACCGCGAGCGGTTCTGTAATCTTCTTTTCCAATACTTCTGAGATCACGTACTTGCACCTCTTTGTGAAAAACTGAAATCATCCCGCTAACCTTTTCTCATGAACTCTTGCGGCCCGAGCGCACGCGGGGTGAATCGCAGCTTCCAGATTGCTCCCTTAAACCAGTTCACCCGGTTCATGCGCACCCCAAGCGAAGTTCGACCTGGTCCGATCGGCGAAATCTTGAGCGGCCCGGAAAGCTCTTCCTTACCGTCTACAAAATGCCTCATCGTCGTTCCATCAAAGACCAGTGCTACGTGGTACCAGTTCCCGACTGTGTGCCTGAACGTTGCATCGTAGAGTGTGCGCCGGTTCTCGCCGGACTTAATAAATGTATCCAGCGACCAGTGATCGCCGTCGACGCGAAGCTCGAGCAGGACGCGACTGTCAGTTCCATTCTCCTGAATGTGAAACCAACGCTGTTCTTTTTCTCCTCCCGCATCCGGCCGAAAGACAGCTTCGATTGTGAACACTGGTTCCCCGGCAATCGGGTTCCCGTCGACGATCAGAGCGTCGGCCGTTCCGCCGAATTGCACAGACTTCCCGGGCGCGAGCTTGATCACCCGTGGCGCGCCGACAACGCTCGGCTGATAGCCACCAATCTTCTTTAAGTTGTCGAGTTTCCAAATCGCGGAACTTGCAGGCGCGTGGCCGGACTTAGGCTTCTGATCGGTGTTAGTGCGTTTCAAATACCTGGCGAGGCCGAGCTTTTGTTCGCGTATTCCTTCGACGGCCAGGCCGGCCATGATGCCCGCTCCCAGGGGTGAAAAGTGTGTGTTGTCTTCGATGCCTTTCGGATAGTTTGGATTCTCATCAGGTCTTAGTTGGAGGAAGAGCTTCCGGGATTCTTCCGCGCCGTATTGTTTGAGCACTCGTTCACTTTTGCGGTGCATGTCGATCAGGGTTACGTGATTCTCAGTCGCGACGCTGCGCACGATGTCGGGGTATTCGCCGTGCGTGTCAAAGAACTTGCCATCCGTATCAAATCGCCGCCGCATCACCGGAGTCAGCAGCACCGGCGTCGCTTTCTTTTGCCGTACTTCGTTGATGAATCTGATCAGATTCCTGCGATAGTCTGCGGGCGGTGTGTAGCGATCGACCTTCTCCTTTGATTGATCGTTGTGTCCAAATTGAATAAAGACATAGTCGCCTTTCTTCAGTTTGTCGACGATTGCTTGCCAGCGCTTCTCCTCGATAAAGGTTCGCGTGCTGCGCCCGTTTTGTGCATGATTCTCGATGCGCACTTTGTTTTCGTCAAAGAGATCTTGCAAAGCTTCTCCCCATCCGGTCTCCGGCCGCTTTTCGGGAAGTTTGTGCGCCATCGTCGAATCGCCGGCCAGGTAAACAATAATCGGCCCCTGAGCCATGGCTGTTCCGGCAAGAAACAAAAGCAGAAGAATTGAACTCAGATATCGCCCGCTTTGCATAAAGAATCCTGCGTTGATTTCTGAGTCAGACGAATCGGCGTAACGAGAGACACGGCGGTAGAGAACCGCTCGCGGTAGCGAGCGGGTTAAGGACGCAACTAAGCAACCCGCTGAATCGATGAAGTCGTTAGGACAGAGCGCCTTGAAGAGTTGATGCTGTGACCCGCTCGCCACCGCGAGCGGTTCCGTACCTTTGTTTTCCAGGGCTCTTGAGATCACGGAATCACCCTTTCTGTGCAAAGCGGTATCGAATCCATCTCATTAGCTTGCACAGAAAGCCCTTGTGTTGCGGCTTCGCGCAGAAAACTCTTGTTCAGTGTTCGCTTGTTTAGCTTCGTGTGATTTCGTGGATCGTATGGCTGCGAATCCTAAGCACACGATCCACGAATTGCACGAAATCTCACGAACCAACACGAACCTTTTTGTCCAAGCCTCACTGCATCACCGGTCTATAGTCAAACCAATCAAAGTCTGCAGGCACTGAGCTCGCTTGGCCACGACCTGTCGCGAACAGGCCAACGAAGACACCATTGAAGCCGTCGGCAACTTCCGAAGCAAGGTATCGAGTCTCAACACTGCCGAGATCCCGAAAGGATTCGTCTCCGGCTGCGAAAGAGAAACTATACCTCTCTTTGGAGCAGCGAATGCGCAGGCGTACGGGACCCGTGCCGATGGCCTGCGTCGCAGCCACGGCGCGGATGCTGCCGATCGCATAACGCAGATAGACTTCGCGCCCGCCGGAGCTGCCGCCTCTAATCCCGATCTCGTAATGATGACGATCGTTCATACGCAACGCGACTCCAGCCTCTTCTTCTGAACGCACCGGTTGAAAGTCGACGCGGGTGGTGACCTCGCTTTCAAAATGTTGTTGCCGGCGTCCGACAAAAACCGGCGGTGCTTCGGTGTCTTCGAGCGTGGAAGCAGAACCCTTCAGCCGCAGCCAACCCGGTCTCTCGACTAAAGACCATCGCGTCCGCTCCAGGTTGCGCACAAAGTTCCACGGCAGTGCGAGTTTTGTTTGCGAGAACTCATCACGCACGGGCAGCTCAGGTTGCGGCTGCTGTGGCAGAGTTTTCACTTCCATACGCGGCGTGACTGTGCCGTTGCCGTTGATTATTGGCCAGCCGTCCCCCGACCAGCTTACCGGTGCCAGCAGGGTCTCGCGCCCAAGGTGATGGGCCATTCGCGTGGCTGGACGAAAACCCAGAAAGACAGCCCACCAACTCCCGTCGTGTGCCTGAATAAGATCGGCGTGACCTGTACCCTGGATCGGACTCGATTTGAAATTGCGATGCGTAAGGATCGGGTTGCGCGGGTTGGCTTCAAACGGGCCCCAGGGACTCCGGCTGCGGGCGATCGTTTCTCCGTGACCGTATTCGGTGCCGCCCTCGGCAATCATCAGATAGTAATAGCCGTTGGTCTTATACAGATGTGGGCCTTCGGGACTGCTGCCTCCGGTGCCTGACCAGAGAGGTTTGATTTCGGAAAGCCGTCTGCCCGTTTCAATGTCTATCTCAGACTGACAGATCCGCGCCGGACAACCAGACGATCCGGCACTTGTCAGATAGACCTTGCCGTCGTCGTCAAAGAACAACGAAGGATCGATTCCACCCTGATCGAGCGATATAGGCTCAGACCACTCGCCGGCGGGATCTTTTGTATGGACGAAAAAATTGCCATGGCCTTCAGACTTGTTCGTGGTAACCATGTAGAAGGTGCCGGCGTGGTAACGGATCGTCGCCGCCCAGATACCGCCGTTGCGAGTAAGGCGGAGCAGCGGAAGTTGCGATGGACGTGAAAGGCTGTAGCTGAGCAAGCGCCAGTGAATCAGATCCTTGCTGTGATAAACCGGCACGCCCGGAAAGTATTCAAACGTTGATGTGACCAGGTAGTAATCATCGCCCACGCGGCAAACACTCGGGTCGGGAGCCATTCCGGTAATCACCGGATTGTCGAAGCCAAAAGACGTGGCGTTGCCGGCATTGGCTTGAGCGAGCGCACAAACCGAAGTCTGCAGCACCGCCACAAAGAGAAACACTCTGACTAACTTTGATCTCACGCGAGCGTTATGACGAAGAGCCCAGACCGGCCTCGAGTCATCCTTTGATAATCGATGAACCACTTTCCCGTCGCGTAACAAACGGGGGGCGCAAGCGCCCCCCTCCACAGATCATTGGCAGATGTGGATTCGTTAGAAGACCAATCGTAGGCCGTATTGCACCTCGCGACCGTTGTAAGCCACGAGCTTCGTGATGATCTTGCCGAAGTTCGCGTTGTTGAAGTCGACTATTGGGTTAGCGAGTTGGACGCGGTTAAAGACGTTGTAGGCCTCAACGCGCGCCTCTATGCGAAACCTTTCAGTTACCCGGAACGACTTGCTCATGGTCACGTCGCTTTGCCAGATGCCGGGTCCCACCAGCCCGGGGAAGGTCCACGGGTTGTCACGTTTATGGAGGTTTGGTGGCAACGCCGGATCTGTCGAAGTCGGCAGTGCGTGGAATTTACTGGTGTCGAACCACCGCGTGATATCCGGGTTGCTAATCTTCGGATTGCCATCAACTATCAAGTTCTGATTGAAGAACAACGGCCTGCCCGAATAGATTCGGGTCGTCGTCGTGATGGTCCACCCACCCACAACCATGTCCACGGCCCGGTTAGCGTCCTTGAGCAACGAGCGACCCTTGCCGATGGGAATGTCCCACGACACAGCGCTGGTAAACCGTTGCCGCGGCGTATCAGTGTCGCGCCATTCGAATCTTCGCGCGTAGGTAGCGAGATCATCGAAGAACTCCTGGGTCTGCTCTCGCTGATAAGCGTAAGCGAGCAGGAGGCTCAGGCCCTTTGCGAAGGGACGCTGGGCGAGAATCTCGAAAGAGTGCAAGTGCTCTCCGCGGCCGGACGTGTTCGTTTGGTTGATGGCCAGGTACTGCGGGTAGGGTCGCAGCAGGCTGCTCTGCGAGACGCTGGTTGTGCTGCGAAGACTCCCCGGGAACTTGTCCGGTGTCAGATAGTTCAAGAACGGGTTTGGCACCGAAAGGTTGAGGATCGATTTTGCCGTCTCGTAAGAAAACGACGGGTCCGCCATGTTGAGATCGACTGCATAGGGCAGGTTGGTCTCGTGGTTGTAGAAATATTCAAAGTCGAGGATTAAGCCACCCCAGACTTGACGCTGAAAAGAGAGGCTGATGCGATCGTTAACCGCCGGCCTCAGATTGAATTCGTCGATCCCGTTGGTGGCGTTACCAGCAGCACCGATAGCGTTGCCGAGATTCGTGTAGCGCCCCAGTGATTGGCCCAGGGGTTGTTGGATCGGGGCGAGAGCAGTTGGGAACGGGTTGGACAGCGTTGCCTGGGGCTTTCCGTTGCTGATCGTCCCGGGCGCCGGCGTGCTCGTCGCGAACCCCGCATATTGATTGACAAAGTCGCCCAGCGGGTCGCGGATTTTCGACGATGGCGACATGTAACGTCCCCATCCGAAGCGAAATACCGACTTATCATCAATCCGATAAGCGCCGCCGAGACGCGGTAGCAGGTTCAGCACTTTTCGGTTCCACGCATGGCGGTTATCCGCGCTGGTGAAAATCCAGGCGCCGTTGAAGATGTGCTTCTCGTTCTTGGATGCCAACAAGTTCGTAACTGCGGTCGGAATCGCAGGCGGCGTAGTTTGGAACTCCGGAATTGGTTGAGTGAGATCGAGCCGCTGCGAGAGGCGATTTCCTCTGTCGACCGGGCCCGGCTCGTATTCCCAACGCAGGCCTAGGTTAAGAGTAAGCCGGCTGTTGAGCTTGTAGTCGTCCATGACATAACCGGCATAGCCGAGGGTGACTGCCTCCTGAATCGGAACACGCGCCGCAATCGAGGCGTTATCGATGTAACCGAGCAGGAACGTCGCCCATTCGCTCCCGGACGTGTTCAGATTAGGACTGGAATTAGCGTTGGCGGTAAGTGCCTGCTTGATGTTAAAGGTGAGCGGCTCAAAACGCGCCCCCTTACCCTTATCGACTCGAAACTCTCCGCCAAACTTGAGCGAGTGTTTGCCGGCGTAATAGTTTAAGCGCGACGATGCGCCCCAGCCCTGGGGATGCTGCCAGAACTCGCGGCCCGGGCGCCCAAGGCGGTAGGTGGTGCTACCAGCAACCAGGTCAAACGCCGGATAAAAGTATTGGTCAAACGTATAGAGCGACGTCCAGAACGAAGTAGTAAACAGGTTCGCTATGCCGTCTTTGCCGATTAGGGCCGGCTCGGCCGCGTACTCGTCTGTAAGCTGGTGATAGTTGGCTCGCAGGTTGAGCACCATCTTTGGCGAGATGGTATAGACCGTGTCGGCAGCGATGCTGAGTCCGTAACGATTACTGCCATTAACAGGCAAAAGCTTCTTGCTGGTCGGATTAGACTCAAGCAGCTTCGCCTTGAACTGGCCGTAGCGCACGAAGGTCTTCAACTTCTCAGAGTAATTCCAGTCAACGCGCTCAGAGAAATTCCAGTAGGTGGTCTGATTAACCTTGAATCCCTGCAAGTTGTCCTGACTGCCCGGCAGATTAGGCAATGGAAGTTCGGCGAATAACTTCACCGCCGTCGGGTCGAACCTGCTCGGGTCGATCTTATTGCCGAGAAACGCCGTCCGTGCACCGGTGCTGCCAGTGGAGGTAAGCGGGTCAAAAATCGTCCGGATGACACCATTGCGTGTCGATTGGCTGAAGTCGCCGGCTCGCTCGAGGGCGGTGGGAACCGTCAGTGTAAATGGCAGGGGCGACGCGTCGTTCCAATGCTCATACGACGTAAACGTGAAAAGCTTGTTCTTGATGATTGGACCGCCAATCGTCCCACCATAGATCTTCAGGTTCGTGCCCCGGAAATTAGTTTCGTCCGCACCGGCCGTCCGTTTGACCGTGGGATCGGTTAAGGCGTTGAACCGGGGGTTGCGCCAGTTACCGATGACACTGCCGTGAAAATCATTCGTTCCGGACTTCATATTCAGCACAATAACGCCGCCGGCGCTATAGCCGAATTCTGAGTCGATGGCGTTCTTTTGAAAGGTGACCTCTTGCACGGCATCCATCGCCGGTGTGTAAGAACTCTTGTAGCTCGAGTTCAGCGGTACGCCATCAAGTAGAACATCGTTGGCCCGCAACGTGCCGCCGCCGGCATCGAAGTCGCTGGCGTAAGCATGGTGATAGGGCCGGTTCTCGTTGGAGGTCGAACCTGTGCCGGGCGAGACGGTAGGATCCAACTGGGTCACGCTGTATGGGTTGCGTCCTCTGACGGGCAACTGGTCAATCACTTTGTTTTCAATCGTCAACAGCGTGCTGCTTGAACCAAACTGCACCGCGATTGGTGGGGATTCAACTGTGACCGTTTCCTGGACGCCGCCCACGGCGAGCTTCAGATCCACGGTAAGATCGCTTCGCACACGGACGATTACGTTTTCCTGGACCGCTTTCTTGAAGCCCGTCTGTTCAATGACCACAACATACTGACCGGGCTCCACGAAATCGAAGACGTAATGCCCGTTGTCATCCGCCGCGCGGGTAGTCTCGACACCCGTCTTGACGTTTCGCAGCACCACCTGGGCGCCGGGAATGGCGCCGCCGTTTTCGTCGGTGACCACGCCTTGCACCTTGCCGCGGTAGTCCTGCGCGACGACGAAAGGTGTGGCCAGTAAGAGAACCGCCAGGGCAGCAAGACAGAATCGGTAGTTCAAAGAAGTCATGTTCAACCTCCAAAATCTTTACGAAGCGTTCAATTGTAGCTTTCGCTCATCGGATTTGAGCTAGTGTTGGTTCTCGCAATTTGAGTGTCAACCCAAACTGTTTCGCATTCCGAAACTCGAACTGAATTGCCAACCCGAAACCCGGAATTCGAAATTCGAAAACAATTTCCCTCGGTATCGCTAAATATGCTTTCAGAAGCCGGTTGGTCTTACCACTTGAAAGTTCCGGAATCGACCGTTAGAATCCCTCAAGTGTCATCAGGCCGTTTGAACGGGCGTATTCTCTGTCAGTCGAAAGAATCTGTCAAGCTCTTTTAGAACCAATTACGGGCAGGGCTTTTAGCGGGTATTACCAGTGAGGGTATTGGTGCGGGGTTGGACGCGGGGCTGTTGGGCTATCTTAGGCGATTTCTGCCGGCCACAAATCCACCGCGCGGAATGCGGCCGGATCTTTACGAATAGGGGAGCGGTGCGGCAGAATGCGGCTCGTTTTGAAAGTTGTCCTGTTTGAAACGTTAGCGAGCAAAACTCAGAGGTTGAAGTAGATAAAAACACGTCAACGCCTGCGCGTAGGTGAAGCATGAATAATCGTCGTGAGTTCATTAGAGGTTTGTTAATAGGCGGAGCGGGGATCACTCTCTCTGGACTAGCGAGCCGCTCGGTAGCTGGTGAGATCCATCCGGAGCATTGGCCAATTGTTGACACCGACGCATGGTCCCAGGTCAACAAGATTCTGCGTCGCATCAAGGCGCCGGCTTTCCCGAAACGAGATTTCCCGATTACAAAGTTTGGGGCCAGGGGTAATGCGCGAATGGATTGTACCGCGGCTTTTGCCAAAGCCATCTCTGCCTGTAACCGGGCCGGTGGCGGGAGAGTAATCGTTCCCGAAGGAGAGTTTGTGACCGGAGCGATACATCTCAAGAGTAATGTCAATCTTCACGTCACCAGAAATGCGACCATCAGATTTGATCGTGATCCGAAGAAGTATCTGCCTTTGATCTTTACCCGGTGGGAAGGCATGGAGTTAATGAGCTACTCGCCGTTCATCTACGCTTTCGAGCAACAGAATGTCGCGATAACCGGACTGGGTGTGATCGACGGGCAAGCCGACTGCGATCATTGGTGGCCCTGGAAAGGCCGCCCGGAATGCGGCTGGAAAAAAGGCGAGCCCGAACAGAGTAAAGCCCGAAAGTTGCTCTATGAGATGGTCGACAAGGGAACTCCGGTTAAGCAAAGAGTATTCGGGGAAGGGAGTTACCTGAGGCCGATGTTCATTCAGCCATACCGGTGCCATAACGTTTTAATCGAAGGCGTTACGCTCCGGCACTCGCCGATGTGGCAGCTTCATCCTGTGCTGTGCACCAACGTGACTATCCGCAACGTGCAGGTTGAAAGAGAGGCCGGGGCAACGGATCGGACCGGGCCGAACGCCGACGGGTGTGATCCTGAATCGTGCCGGGACGTACTGATCAAAGACTGCACCTTCGCTACTGGCGATGACTGCATCGCGATCAAGGCCGGCCGTAACAACGATGGTCGCCGTGTCGGGGTGCCTTCCGAGAATATTGTCATCCAGGGTTGCCGCATGCGCGACGGGCATGGTGGCATTACCATCGGCAGTGAGATTTCCGGCGGCGTTCGGAACGTCTTTGCCGAAAACTGCACGCTGGATAGCGCAAACCTCAACATCGCGATTCGCTTTAAGAACAACGCCCTGCGCGGCGGCCAACTCGAAAACTTCTATTTCCGAAATATCCAGGTGGGTCAGGTTTCAGACGCAACCGTTACCGTGGACTTCAACTACGAAGAAGGAGCAAACGGTCCACACTCGCCCAGGCTGCGACATCTAATTATCGATAACCTGAAAAGCGGAAAGAGCAAACACGCGCTCGACCTTCAGGGCCTGACGAATGCGCACGTGAATGATGTGCAGCTTACGAATTGCACCTTTGACAACGTGAGTGAAGGCAATATCGTGAAATACGTGGACGATCTAAGCCTGCGTAACGTGCGCATCAACGGGAAGCTCATGACGGGCGGTTAGAGAGGGGAACCGGGATGAACGTGCGACGGCTTTGCCCAAAAAGTGACGGCGCGCGAGCGAACAAACTCGTCGAGCTGCGAAGCAGCGGTCTGAGCTAAGCCCAAGGCGAGACTTTGCGAGCCTTGGGGAACCAGGCCCGTTATAGATCAGCGGAGCCCTGCGAAGCGGGCGACATCTCAGTCTCGGATTCAGCGTTTGAGTCGAGTCAGAACCAACGCGACGGTCCCGTTGGGTGGGTGGTCGCCGCTCCGCGGCTCCGCAAATTGTTTTTACCGGTAACCCAAGGCTCGCAGAGCCTCGCCTTGGGCTTAACTACAACCGCTGCTTCGCAGCTTGTTGAATATTGGAAGCGTGAAATGAGCGATCAATAAAGGAACATTTAGTCCACCTAAGGTCTTTTGGGCGAAGCCACGTGGGACGAACGCCTGGCGTATTCCCGTCTTCAATCACTGTGGTCTTACCTATTGGCTGTTCGGATCAAAAGTGTCATTCACAGCGGCTCCTAATTCGGCTAGAATGTGAACCCAAAGCCCGATGGCTTATTTAGTTGGGCCACTGCCGGAATTCACAATTGGTAAACTGCGGTTTCAAAGGCGTATCACTGGTATGACCGATTCAGATAGGATGAAGTTCAAAACCGTCGAGCCTGAGCGCCGCGGACTGACCTCGGAAGAAGTGGTTATCCAACTGCGAGGTATGATCCATCGTGGCGAGCTGCGGCCCGGCGATCGTCTCCCTCCCGAACGAGATCTCGCGAAGCTCCTCGGAGTCAGTCGCCCTACTTTGCGGGCCGGCATTCGCTCTCTGGCAGCGGTTGGTATACTCGAATCGAGGCAAGGTGCGGGCACGTTTGTGGTTAAGGCGGAGGAATCGCCGGTACTCGATAGCAGTTCGCTAAGTTTGATGGCTTCGCTGCACGGTTTTACTTCCGGGGAAATGTTCGAGGCCCGGCGCGCGCTCGAGATGGCAATTGCGGGTCTGGCAGCCGAGCGCGCTACCGGCGATCAATTAGCTTCATTGGCTGAAGAAATGGCTGGCATGTACGCCTCTCTCGATGAACCCGAGGAGTACCTGCTCCACGACATGCGGTTTCATCAGATGGTTGCCGCCGCTTCCGGCAATCGAATATTGACGGCGCTGATGAACATGGTTGCGGCAGTGCTATTTGACGTTCGGCGCAAGACGGTCCGGCGCGCTCACGATCTAAAAGAGTCGGCAGAAATGCACCGCGAGATTTACCGCGCCATTCGTGATCGAAATCCGGAGGGAGCGCGAGAGACCATGAAGGATCATCTGTTGTTGGCGCAGAGGGCACAGGAATCGGAAGAACAGCAGTTGAGCGTTCTAAACACGGCCCAGAGCAAAGACGAGGAAGCTGCCTAGCCAAAACCTCGGTGCAATTCAAACCCTCTTCCCTCTCTGCTCATTCCCGCACGAGCAGCTCTAACATCATCAATGTACGCGAGATTAGTGGCGGTAATCTGCGCCGCATTGCCGGCGCTAATCGCTTTCAAGTTGTCCGTCGAGTTCGGCGTTGCCCCAAAAGGCAATTTTTGAGTCGGCTTGGAGCCAACAAAGCGCTTGGTACAGAACCGCTCGCGGTAGCGAGCGGGATCAAGACTCAAGCTGAAATCTGGATTTGTTCCGTATTTGACCTACCAGTATAGCGACACCTCCGTTAGGGTTGATTGAGTTTTTGTCCCGCTCGCTACCGCGAGCGGTTCTGTAACCGCTTAGCCGACTCTTGGGGCAAAGTGCGTGGTTGTGCCCTCGACTTATGGCAATAGCTGGGGCAATCACTGTTGAAAGGTCATACCATTAGCCCATCAAAGCGGGTTTTGACTAACATAGTTCGGCTCAGGGATTTCAACTACAAAAACCAGCAATTGGAGCGGGGATGGAGCACAGAAATGGAACTCGGCGAGTTGAAAGAGGTCTTGTAATCTCACAGACTCTGTGGTAAAAATCTACCCTTGATCTTGGAATGGTAAAACCAGTTACGTTAGCGTCCGATGGGATGCTGACGCTAGCGGGATCGGCAGGGTAGAAAACTCCAGGTGTCAGCCCCAGTTCAGCAGCCAACGAATCATCGCTCGATCGGCGGTCGATTTTGGGTTCGCAGCAGCAAGTCCGCCGCGGAAAACAATCCCTCTAAGCTTAAGGCCTACCCGATAAGACCTGAAGTATTTGAAAGCGAAGAAGAGATTGGCCGGGTTCAACTCGACGAGATCCAACAAGCGGCTGCCGGCAAGGACGGCGATCTCGTGATCATTCTTTTGGGGGGCCGCGGCGCGCAGGCCATGTATCGCCTGGTGGGTCAGATGGCGGAAAGCTCAGCCCTTGATGCTTTGCTTGGTCGCCTTCACGTTTTCACGCAGGATGCTTTGGCTCCGCTGCGCATGAACAATGGGTTGAGTTTCGTCCGTGATTTTGAACGGTTGCTCGGCGCCGCGTTTTTCAAAAAGATCAAGAGCTTCACGCCGATGCGCACGGACACTGACAATCCGGAAGACGAGTTGACTCGTTATACTGAAAAGTTGGAATCGCTTGGCGGCATCGACATTTTCTTCCTCGGCCTTGGTCCTGAATCGGGGGCCGCTTCGCACCTCGCTTACATCAAACCCGGTTCGGGGGCGGCGTCTGCGGACATTGCGGGAGTAATTTCGATTTCTCCAAGTATTCTTGAGCACCACATTAATAAGTTCAAAGTGGGCGGCTCCACAGTTACCGAAGCAGACGAGGTAGAGTGTCGAGCTGCGACTCATATCATGACGCTCGGCCCGGCAGCCATTCTGGGTGCGAGAAGGATCGTTCATTCGATCGTTGATGCCGACACGGCCCCGGCTAAGCGAGAAAGTTACCGGCGGGTGCTGGACACCGAACTCAGCGAGGACAACGACACTCGTGCGGCCCAACTTGATGCAAATCCCGGACTGTGGTTGCGACTGCACCCGAGCGTGAGGTCGCTGGTATTGCCCGACGTGCTGGCTGCCTAGCAGCAAGTCCAAAGAGAGAAAACATGTCAACTGTTCTATCAGAGGCTGCTTCGCAAATCAGCGATTACGCGATCATTGTTAACCCGAACGATGATGTCGCGGTAGTGAAGAAGCAAACGTCATCCGGTCTGGAGTTGACTCTGCCGGACGGACGTAACCTCTGTGTCCGAGCAACCGTTCCGCCGGGACATCGTTTCGCGATTCGCGACATACCTGCAGGTGAGTTCGTGCGTCAGTATGGTCAACCGATCGGCACCTCGCTCGGTGTCAAGGAAGGCGATCGCCTTTCGCACGACAACATGTCTGACGCCGTCCCCATCGTGCGTGAGCTCTGCGAAGATCTTTCCACTCCACCGCCCGACTATTTTCCCGAGGACAAGCGGGCGACGTTTATGGGTTTTCGCCGTCGTGACGGCCGCGTAGGAACCCGTAACTACATCCTGATTGTGCCCACCAGTATGTGCGCCAGCCACGAAGCGCAACAGATTTCAATGATCGCAGAGTTCACCTTATACAAGCGAGAGAAGTTTCCGAATGTTGATGGGGTGGTGGCGATCCCGCATAACAAGGGTTGCGGCTGTCAGGATGGCTCAACCATCGACGTGATGCTGCGAACGCTTTCGAACTATGCCGATCACCCAAATGTCGGTGGTGTGATTTTGATGGATCTCGGTTGTGAAAAGACAAATCTGGCCAAGGTCGAGCAATACCTGCTGAAGCGCGAAAAGACTTTCGACAAGCCCGTAGCCAAAATCGGTATCCAGGAGATCGGAGGAACTGAGGCTGCGATTGCCAGAGGTCTGAAAGAGGTCGAGTGGATGCTTCCGCAAGTCAACGAGGCCACGCGCGAAGAGTGTTCTATTGGCGAACTTGTGCTGGGTGTGAAATGCGGTAGTTCTGATGGCTTCTCAGGCATCTCAGCAAATCCTTCGTTGGGACAGGCCGCCGATTTACTGGTGCGCTCAGGCGGTACGGTCCTGATTACGGAAGTGCCCGAGTTCTGTGGAGCCGAGCACGTGCTGGCCTCTCGGGCCAAAGATGCCAAAACGGCGCGCGAGATTTATCGGCTGGTGGACTGGTACAAAGAGTACGCTTCAAAATTCGGAGCAGTGCTAAATCAGAATCCAAGTCCGGGAAATGTGACCGGTGGGCTCCTGAACATTACCATCAAGTCGCTGGGCGCTATCGCCAAAGCGGGAACAACCCGGATTGAGGGTGTTGTCGAGTATGCCGAAACACCAACCCAGCGCGGCCTGAATCTGATGCAGGGTCCCGGCTACGATCAAGAGTCTACCCCGGGACTGGTTGGGGCTGGAGCGACACTGATTGTATTCACGACCGGCCGGGGCACCACTATCGGCAACGCAATAGCCCCGGTGGTAAAACTCGCGTCAAACGCGCGCAGCTTCGAACGAATGTCACGGGACCTTGATCTCTCGGCAGGTGGAGTCGTCGACGGCACTGAAACGATCGAAGAAGTAGGCGCCCGCGTCTTTGAACACATGCGCCGGGTAGCCAGTGGCGAGGTGCTGGCCAGAGCTGAAGAGCACAAACATCGTGAGTTTCAGTTTTGGGCAGAGCAAACTGTTTCCTTATAGCAAGACCTGGAATCAACCCTGGAATCAACATTAGAACAGCATGCGATTTCCGAGAGAGTGAGAGCGTATGGACGAAGAGCTTAAGCTGAATCCCATCTCGTCGGACACCTGTTTCGTTTCTGCTACCAACCGGGGCAAGGGTCGCAGGGCGGCGGTGGTGCCCGGTCAAACAGCGGCGCGCTATTTACATTACGGCCGCATTACCATCGATGCCGGCGAGCCGCCGTTAGCGTTTGAAAACCACGATCATGAGACCGGTCTGATATGCCTGAACGGCGAGGCGGAAGTCACCACCGGCGGCGAGAGCTATCGACTCGGCCGTTACGACTCGATTTACATTACCCGGGACTCTCGAATTGAAATTAAGCCCGGCGCTCCAGGTTGCGATCTGGCTGAGATCTCGGCGCCGGTTTCCGGAAAGTATCCGGTCAAGTTCGTTTCCTACGCAGAAGTTCGTACTAATCCCAAGCTCCACATCATAGCTGGTAAGCCGCCGGCTGAGCGCGATCTGAATGTTTTGATTGGCGCCAATGTTGATGCCGGCCGAATCATGGCGGGAGTTACCTTTTCAACGCCAGGCAACTGGACTTCATGGCCGCCCCACGAACACGCGCGAATGTTGGAAGAGGCCTACCTCTTTGTCGATATGCCTGAGCCCGCGTTCGGCGTGCAGTTTGTCTACACGGATCCGGCCAGGCCGGAGTTGGTACAAGTGGTGCGCGAAGGCGATTGCGTTCTGATGCCGCAAGGTTATCACCCGAACGTGGCCGCGCCCGGGACGCAAATCAATTTCGTTTGGATGATGGCCGCTATCCGCGAAGGCGAAGATAGACAATACGGCGTCGTTAATGTGCAGCCAGAATTTGCCGCCGGCGGGTCGGGATTAGAAGCCGCGGCAGGAAAGTAGTTAAAGAAGCCAGCAATGTCTGCCTCAGAATCGAATCAAACCGCGACCGCAGTTCTCAGTGCCGCCCAGCATCTTAACTGGCACGCCATTCCCGTCGAACACCCAGCCGAAGGCATCGAGCGCCAGATGGTGGTCGGCGAGAGAATCATGATCGTGCGGTTTAGGTTCATCCCTTTTCTAGTAACACCCGAACACACGCACCCGCACGAACAGATGTCATTAGTGATTAGTGGCCGCGTTCGTTTCTTCATCGAAGGCGAAGAGCGTATCGCATCCCCGGGTGATGTCCTGCATTTCCCATCCAATTGTCTTCACGGCGCAACCATGATGGATGAGGAAGTTGTGCTGATTGATATCTTCTCGCCTATCCGCGAAGACTTCCTGACGAAGTGAAAGCTCAAAGCTGTGCGGGGTTCCCCTGCCGCAGCCTAGCCAAGCCCTCTTCAAGACTTATTCAAAATTCAGGTGCGCAACTAACTGAACGCTTGTGTACTTTTAGTTCAATCAGGGCCGGTGTACCTGTAAAAGATTGAAAACAAGAATGGTGCCGAGGGTGGGAGTCGAACCCACACGACCTTGCGGTCAACGGATTTTAAGTCCGTTGGAACGCATCTTACCTGATCTTACGAAACGAGATGAGCCAATATTTACCGGACTGGCAGCCGTCAAAGTCACGCTTCGTCCGGTTACATCTCGCAACGGAATGTCGTCATCTTAGCGTCATCGTTGAGCGATTACTTGGCTAAGGCGAATCACCCACTCAGCCTGAAACAGCCTAAGATCACATATCAACCGAATCTGCACTTTGTCCTAAAAGACTTACGACGCTATAATCCGTGGTCTCTAAATCATCGAATCGACGCGAAGCTCTCGATTTCAAGGTTCGCAATAAGGGTCAAGCTCCTCTCCAGCTAAGAGAGGACATCGCTCCGGCAGCTCCACAGTCTTCAAGCGTCGCATCCTTTTTCTGACTCGTAGAAGGCAAAAGCCATGGACATATTCGCCTTTCGCGATCAACTTATCGGAGATTAAACCATGATGGCCTGGAAACGTGTCGAGAGCTATTGGCTGGGATATGGCCTCCCGACAAAGCAGTTTTACTTTTACTACCAACTCGCGGGGGACAGTTCCGTGCACCAGATGTTCCCCACCCCAGAGGAGTTCTTTGCCCTCGCAGACATGTTCAGAAACGAGGGGCCGATCAGCTTTAATACCGACGGTCAGTACTTCAGCTCTGCCCCTGAAGAGGTCGGTGAAGGGGAGGGTCACGGTCAGGTTGTTGGTAATACTCAATTTATTAACCTGGCGGATCATGTAATCTACGGTGCCGGGGTTTCGGCGCAGGTGCGCAGGGCAAATCGAACGGGCTATCAGACTGCTTATGATTTAGCTAAGTCTCAGGGAAAGACCCTCTACCAGAATGCGGGAGATCTTGAGATCGAGATTGACCAAACGGGGGAGTCTGCCGGAGATTTCCAGATAGGCGTCCGTCTTAACGGCGACGTAAATATCATAGGCGCCGGACTCACCCGCACCCGGATCAAATTCTTCCCCGATACGCCGGCTTTTAACGCTTACGCCTTCTATCAAGACTCCGGACGGCACAACAGCATTTCGGATTGCACGATCACTGGCCCGCTCAACGGCAGCGATGAGCCCGGCCCTCTCTTCTACGGCATCAAGCATCAAGGCGAACATAGCGCGGAAGTCATCACTGACGAAACGTTGACGCTCAGAAACGTTAAGATCGACGGGAAGTTCTTCGCCACCGTAACTTCAAACGAAGGTGATCTTATCTGCACAGTGGACTGTTGCGACCTTTCGGCTTATATCCAGGCTATAGGCTACTTCGTTAACGCCGATACTCATAAACAGCTCATTATCAGGAACTCCTATATTCATGACAGCGGGATACGCTTTGACAGGGGGGTCCTGGTTTACGTCTCGCCGGGGGTGGCGATAGACATCTCACACTCACGATTCTCCGGATCGTTTCGTTCTGGGGTTCACATCAACGGAAGTTCGACCGTCAAACCGCTCTACAGTCGCATCACTAATAATGTATTTGAAGAGACGCTGGCGAAAGGGATTCAAGTATCCAAAAACAACCGACCATTAATTCAGGGTAATCTCATCAAGACGTACCTAACGGGGATTGATTTCTTCGGCTCTAATCTTGGGGCAGAGGTGATTGATAACGAGGTCATTCATTCTAAGCCTCCTGAGCAGTTTGATCCCCATGACTTAGGGTGGCATTGCATTGGTGGAATAGGCTGGGCGAGGGGGGCGCTTGTAAAGGTACACGGCAATACTTTTGATGCCAGCGCGGGCATAAACGTCGGTTCGACAGCCGTGATCCAGTTGAGCGGGGATGGCGTGGTGTGGGACATAGAGTCTAACACCTTCCGGCTGAACCACCCGGGCATGGCCGGTATCAGTGGAAACCCGGAAGAGTATCTGGCCTTCATCAGCAGGAACAAGTTTATGGGCGGGATGAACGATTCGTGCGTGCAATTTATAGGCGGCACAGTCCACGCAAAAGGCAATCATGTTGAGGACGGTTTGGCATTTGCCTTCCGATTCGATGGTGATAGTTTGGTTAAAGCCTACCTCGATGATAACGATGTAGCCGCTTCGGTCAATGCGTTCCACTTTGTGTTGCCGGGCCCCGGCGGCGGGAAGATTCAAGGTAGCGGAAACAATTTCCCCTCCAACCTCGCGCAGATTACCAACGTACACAGCGCCCAAATGAACTACCAGATGATTACTCCCAAAGCGGGTGTGAGTCCTACAATTGTCGCGAGCGAGGCGGATATGCTGCTCCCCATGAGTTACGACATGATTCACATCTCCGGCGATGTGCCGATAGATAACTTCTATTACGCGACAGCCGATGTAACGAAACTATTCTGCGGCGAGATACGAGTTATCTTTGATGATGAAGGGGCCACAACCACACTTGCGGGCAACATCAAGTCCGAGAGAACAGACGTGCGGACAGCGGGGAGGGTCTACAGGTTCGCGCTCGATTCGAGGACGGGGTTTTGGTACGAGTAGCGATAGCAGGTTAGAAGCACGCCGAGGGCAATAAGATCCAAAGATTCGATTCTGGGGTCAGGCCTTCGATTCTGCGATTCTCGCCGGTGACCCTATCGCTCCTCGGAATTCCACTATGACTCGGCTTAACCAACACTTATCGAGGCTGAGGATTGAGAATCGCAGAATCGAAGGCCTGACCCCATCACTGTCTATATTTCCCACCCAATTGTCTTCACGGCGCAACCATGATGGATGAGGAAGTTGTGTTGATTGATATCTTCTCGCCTATCCGCGAAGACTTCCTGACGAAGTGAAAGCTCAAAGCTGTGCGGGGTTCCCCTGCCGGAGCCTAGCCAAGCCCTCTTCAAGACTTATTCAAAGTTCAGGTGCGCAACTAACTGATCGGTTGTGACTCGTCCGCAACCTTGTTTGAAGACGACACGAAACAATTCAGGTGACCAGTCGTTCTCCGGTCTGCAGAGACTTTTGTTGAACTCGCTAGTTCAAGCATCTGATGTGACAATTATCAGCACTTAATGCGCCGACGTGCACCTTTCCCAGAGCCTTCTCACGCGCAAGGCGAGTATTCCCTTGTGTGAAATTTATTAGCTGAGCCATTTTTCCCCTGTTTGTCGCGTACTGGTAATAGAGGCGGAATTTGCTTCAGCTATGGAAGAGGTCATGCGCGGATTGATCCTAACCAAACGAAAGTTGAAGCAGTGGGTAAGTTCATTGACTTACCCGGCAGGCGAAAATATTATGGCTGCTCAGCCTTCAAAAGTATCGCCAATGAATTCCGCCTCACCTTCTCGCAATGAGATAACGGCCATGCTTCGTGCATGGAGCGACGGTGAGCAGCACGCGTCAGACGATCTGATACGAGCGGTTTACGAGCAGCTTAGGCGGCAGGCGCGCCGCCAGCTCAGAC
>Ga0207646_10001270_pt1 | contig 31613 bp, 32 predicted proteins | sample KBSK5502metaG_FD_184343 | JGI IMG/M metagenome (GOLD analysis project Ga0207646, IMG submission 184343) | Corn, switchgrass and miscanthus rhizosphere microbial communities from Kellogg Biological Station, Michigan, USA - KBS K5-50-2 metaG... | ecosystem: Host-associated > Plants > Roots >... | reverse complement strand
CCGCGGCCCTCGCCGACCAGGCCCGCGCCAAAGGTGCCGCCCTGCGCGGTCGGCGTTCGTAGTCTGGCCCCGAACGAGCGGCCGTTTCTGCCCAGATAGCGGCGCTTGCCCCGATGCCGGCCCGGGTACGTTTCCCGGACAGGATCCGTCCCGGGGGGCGAGGGAGGCGCGCGTGAGCATCGGCGCGACGCTGGCCGCGGCCCGCCGCCGGGCCGGGCTCACCGTCAGCCAGGTCAGTCAGCGCACCCGTGTCACCGAACCCATCATCCAGGGTATAGAGCAGGATGACTACGCAGCGTGCGGCGGTGATTTCTATGCGCGGGGCCATATCCGCGCCATCGCCCGTGCCGTGGGGGAGGATCCCGTGCCGCTGATTGACGAGTTCGACTCGACCTGGCGATCGGAAAAGGAAATCACGGCAGCCGAAGCCTTCCAGCCGGCCATGCCGCTCAGGAAGCGGGAGCGCCGGCGGGTCCGCTGGACCGCCTTCCTGGCCGTGCTGGTCCTGGCCGTCCTCGGCTTCGCCAGCTACAAGTTCGTCTCCGGCGTGGTCCGGAACCCGCACCCGGCCGCGGCCGGCCCCCGTCCCTCCCCGGCGGGCGGCCAGACCAATCCGCCGGCCAGCGCCCCGGCGGTCCAGGGCAGCTCCGCCCAGGCCAGCGCGACCCAGGCGTCCCCCACCCCGGCCTCTTCGGCCCCCGCGGCCAGCGCGGCGGCGGTGCAGGCCCTGCCCCCGGCCAGCGTGGCGGCGTTCGGCCCGGCCGGCACCGCCGACGGCGACGACCCGCAGAACGCCAGGCTCGCGGTCGCCGGGAACGCGGCCCGGCCCTGGTACAGCCAGTGGTACGCCACCCCCCGGTTCGGGGCGCTGAAGCAGGGCACGGGCCTGCTCCTTGACATGGGCCGGACCGTCACGGTCTCCTCCGTCCAGCTCTCGCTGGTCAGCCGCTCGGGTGCCGACATCCAGCTGCGCGCCGGGAGCAGGCCGGTCCCGACGTGGCTGCCCCGGGTGGCCACCGCCGCGAACGCGGGCGGCACCGTGCATCTGCAGCCCAGCGCGCCGGTGCACGTCCGCTACGTGCTCATCTGGTTCACCAAGCTGCCCCCCGACAACGCGGGCCACTACCAGGCCGGCGTCTACCGGATCACCGTCCAGGGCCACCGCTGACCACCAGCCAGGACTGCGATCTACCATCGAGAGATGAGCGATGAATTCCCGGCGTTCGCCCTGTCCGAGGAGCACGAGGCGCTGCGGGAGGCGGTCCGCGCCCTGGCCGACGACAAGATCGCGCCGCGTGCCGCCGACATCGACCGCACCTCCGAGTTCCCGTGGGACGTATACGAGGCGCTGGTCAAGGCGGACTTTCACGCCGTGCACATCCCTTCGGGCTACGGCGGCGCCGGCGCCGACGCGATCGCCACGGCGATCGTCATCGAGGAGGTGGCCCGCGCCTGCGCCTCATCGTCGCTGATCCCGGCGGTGAACAAGCTGGGCACGGTGCCGCTGATGCTCGCCGCCTCCGAGGAGGTCAAGGCCAGGTACCTGACGCCGGTCGCGCGGGGCGAGGCGATGTTCTCCTACGCGCTGTCCGAGCCGGAGGCCGGTTCGGACGCGGCGGCCATGAGGACCAAGGCGGTGCGTACCGATTCCGGCTACGTGCTGAACGGGGTGAAGCGCTGGATCACCAACGCCGGGGTGTCGAAGTACTACACCGTGATGGCGGTCACCGACCCGTCGGCGGGCGCGAACGGGATCTCCGCGTTCGTGCTGGAGGACGGGGATCCGGGATTCACGTTCGGGGCGCCCGAGCACAAGCTCGGCATCAAGGGCTCGCCGACCAGGGAGCTGTACTTCGACGACTGCGCGATCCCGGCCGGCCGGCTGATCGGCGCCGAGGGCGAGGGTTTCAGGATCGCCCTGCGCACGCTGGACCACACCCGCATCACGATCGCGGCGCAGGCGCTGGGCATCGCGCAGGGAGCACTCGACTACGCGCTCGGCTATGTCAGGGAACGCAAGCAGTTCGGCCGCCCGGTCGCCGACTTCCAGGGCCTGCAGTTCATGATCGCCGACATGGCCATGAAGCTGGAGGCGGCGCGCCAGCTCACCTACGCCGCGGCGGCCAAGTCGGAGCGGGCGATGGCCGGAGACCGGGCCGACGACCTGACCTTCTTCTCCTCGGCCTGCAAGTGCCTGGCCTCCGACGTCGCCATGTCGGTGACCACCGACGCGGTGCAGTTGCTCGGCGGCTACGGCTACGTCAACGACTACCCGGTCGAGCGGATGATGCGCGACGCTAAGATCACCCAGATCTACGAGGGCACCAACCAGATCCAGCGCATGGTCATGGCCCGCCAGCTCCTCAAGGGCTGAAATTGCGGCGCTGACCTGCGATTTCTCCGGCCTGCCGGACCGGGAAACGAGCCGTCTGACGCCGAGTCGGGCGGCTTGTTCTCGTGTCCGGGTTGTCCGGTTGATGCCGGTTATTTCCCGTCGTTTCCCGGCCGCGTGCTGAATCGGTGCTGATACCTAGTACTTGTAGGTATGCCGATTCCCCTGGTCACTGCACCCCGAGAAGGATGCTGGCGGGACCCGGTGCTGGACCCCGTGGCTAGCTCTGCGGCAGCCGTAGTTCCGTTTATCGAGGAGGAGTCCAGGGATACAGGCGCACGCCAATCGCCGAGGAGCTGCATTCAAACCGGGCGCTTGACCCGTCACAGGAAACTAGGGGAAGGTGCAGCAAGCCTTGCCCCGGTCTGGCTGCGCGGGCCTCATAGCGGGGGTGCCGCGCCTGCTAGGGCTGAGAAATCCCGATCCGTCCCCGGCCTGGTGTGCACGAGCACGCTCTGAGCAAATGCTGACGCGGGCGGGGGTGCCGCGCGGGCCAGGCGTAGGTTTCGCATCCCTGTCAGTCGGCCAGGGCCTTGACGAACCGGACGCGATCTTGTCCGTCGCCGTCGTAGCCAGCCGTCACCGGAACGCCGCCGTCCTGGATGTCTCCTGGCTCGATGTTGAAGCCCATCCGCTGGTGGAACCTTATCGAGCCCTGGTTCACCGGTGCCGTTATCGCGCGGACCTGCTCACAGCCATTGGCGCGCACGGCCGCGAAGAAGTGCTCATACAGCCGCCGTCCCAGCCCATGGCCCCGCTCGCGAGGGTGGACGCCGACGAAATGGATATATGCCTCACCCGGGCGCGACTGCGAGGTGAAACCGACGAGGAACCCCACGAGCTCGCCGTCGCGCTCGGCCGCGAAGCACGTGTCCGTGAAGTGCTCGAAGAAGAGGCGCGGGAGCTTGTCCGCCATGTGACGGCCGCCCCACCAGTGGTCAATGACCGAGATCACGGGCTGATAGTCGGGCGGGCGGATGGGGCGGATCTTCACTGTCATGTCTTCATGCGACATTGCGGGCCTTCCTGTCAATCGTGGAGCGCGGTGAGGACAGCCGCCACGTCGTCGTGGTTGTTGAAGTAGTGGAAGCCAACGCGAAGCCGGTCGCCCAGCACCCGTGCGCGAACCCTGTGTGACCGCAACCGCGTGCGGACCGAATCAGGATCCCTGACCTGGACCACGGCGATATGGCTGGGCTGCCCGGTGCTCACCGGCGCGGCGCCGGCCTCTCGCGCTCCTTCCCGGAACGCTGCTGCCAGGGCGAGGCAGTGGCGCTCGACGGCTGCGGCGGGCAGAGCTGACACCAGCTCCAGGGCCGCCTGGGCGCCGGCCCATGACAGCCAGGCGGGTGAGGTGTCACAGCGGGCCGCTCCGGGGGCGAGCCGCAGCGACCCACCGAAATAGCTGCCATCGGCGGCGGATTTCCAGCTCGGCAGCAGCGGGCGCAGCTCGCCGTAATGCGGGGTCACAAGCCAGGCGGCGCCGCGCGGGCAAAGCAGCCACTTGTAGCCGTGGACGGCGAGGAAGTCTGGCCGAGATGCGGCAAGGCCCACGTCCAGAACACCGAGTGACTGCGTGGCATCCACAAAGATCCGCGCGCCCACCGAATCCGCGGCGGCCCGCAGTCGCACCAAGTCAGTGCGCTCGCCGTCAGCGGACAGCACGTGACTCACCGCGAGCAGCGCCGTCTCCTCGTCGATGGCGGCCAGCAGGGAGTCCGTACGGCTTGCCGCACCGGCAGGAGCCCGGATGACCCGGTAGCCCTTCGCCGCCAGGGCCAGCCAGGGAAACAGATTGCTGCGGAACTCGCCGTCGCCGACCACGACGGTGCCACCCCGGCCGGGCAGCGACGCGGCCACCGTCGCGGCCGCCTCAGCGACGGAAGACATCAAGGCGACATGCGCCTCCGGTACGCCGAGGTAGTCGGCAAAGCCCGTCCGCGCCCGCGGCGCGGCGGCTTCCCAGTCCGCCGCGCCGAGCGACCCCTCCTGCCAGCCGGTGATGGCCGATGTCAGCGCTGCGGTCACCGGAACCGCCCCCGGCGCGCTGGCCGGGGTGTCCAGCCACGCCTGCCGCGTAAGCGCCGGGAACATCTCCCGGAAGGCGCCCGGGGGCATCATCGCCGCAGTTTCGTAATGGCCATGTGCCCTGCTGGCTATGCTCATCGGGGCTTGCCGCTGTCGGTCCAGCGCTGGAAGACATCGATCTGGGTACCTGGCCAGGCGCCGTCGCAGGGCATAGTGCCCGCGCGCAGGCGCTCCAGGATGGCATCGGCGTGTGCACTGACCTCGTCATAGGACCACAGGTCGAATGCGAATTGCATGGACCGCTGATCGCGTGGGCGGAAGAGCGGCTTGATGTGTGCTGCGAAGCTGACCGGTTCCCCTTCGGCGGGCAGCTCGGTCTTGGGCTGGTCTTCTTCGCGAGCTGGGGCGAGGGCGGAGATGCGGGAGCCGGGTGGCCCGGCGGCGGTGTTCCAGCCCCAGTGCGGCATGGGCATGTGCTCGGGGGGCTTGGCGCCGGTCTGGGAGTTCTCCACGGCCAGCCGGGAGCCCCATTCGATGTAGGCCTCGAACGCAGAGCGGAACTCGGCGTCGTTTGGAAGGCCCGCCTCCCGCGCCGAGCGCAGCAGCAGGGTGACCCACCGGGATCGCTGGTCTTCGGTGAGGCACTTGCCCAGGTGCTGGGACAGCATGCGGGAGTACCCGCCGTGCTCGGTGCTGTAGCGCCTGGGCCCGCCGAACACCTCGGCGAGCCATTTGGCCACCCGCTGGGGGTGGTCGGCGGCCATGGTGGCGAACAAGGGGGCCAGTAGCGGGTCTTGGGGCACGTGCTTTTCGTAGAACAACCGCGTCATCCGCAAGAATGCGGGCAGCCCGCCGGCCCATTCGAAGATCGTCGGCTCGTGGCCGGGATCGGGCACCGGGTCGCGGAACTCGACGTAGTAGTGCATGCCGCTGCAGAACGGCTTGTTCTGCGAGTGGCCGCAACGGCACAGGGCGTAGTGCTCGCACGAGGCTCCCTCGTTGCGGGCGACAACGGCACCGTGCTCATCGACTAGGGCGATGCTGCCGGTGATCCGGTAGGGCCCGTCCCTGGTGACCTCGATCGCTGGGTCCCGGGTGCCGTGGTAATCCACCTCGTCGCGGGCCTCGACCCCGTCGACGGCGTAGCTGAGCGCGCCCGAGGGGCAGTCCCGGACCGCCCTGATGATTTCGTCCATCCGCCCGCCGCTGGCGGTGACGAACGGCTCGCCGCCCCGGTGGAAGACCGTCGCCAGCCGGTCGGTGCAGAGACCGGCATGCTGGCAGGTGCCCCGGTTGTCCAGGATGGAGATCTGCTGCCCGGCGTAGCTATCACGGTGGTCGGAAACCCGGTTCGGCTCTTTCGCGCCGGTGAATCCGGTCCGGGCGTGCGAGCCGTCGCACCACGGTTTTATCGCCGACGCGCCGCAGCGGCACAGGGCCATCTGCGGGCAGGTGGGCAGGGCCTGGCCCAGCCAGTCATGTATGCGGCTGGCATTGGTGATCAAGTACGGCCCGTTGGCCGCCACCTGGATTCGCGCCTCCAGCCCGGATTGGAGCGCCCGCAACTGGGCGAGCCGGGCCTCGGCTGCCGAGTCCTTGGCGTTGCTGACGGCCAGGTCCTGCAGCGCTGCGGCCGCCTCCGCCAGCTCGGGCTGGTCCGGATGCTCGGCCAGCAATGCAGTCGCCGCGCCGGCCATGTCCCACAGCGCCTCGTCAAGGTCACCCGGAAAACCGGTTCCGAACTCCCCGGGGTCGTCCACCGCTACCTCGACACCGGTTTCCTCGCCGGGTGAGGCGGCATCGCGTCCAGCTGCCGCGCTGTTGTGATCAAGGGGTCTAATGACACTGCCGCGCAGCCGTGCGGCGATCACCTGGCCGCTTTCGCCACTGGCTTGGTCCAGGCTGGCGAGGATTTGTTCGGCGGTGTGGAGCACCCTCCGGAGCGCTCGGCTGGCCGTAACCAATTGAGAAGTCCCTTCGTTTACTCTCTTGGTCAAGTTCAGTGACGTAACTGACCGCGTAGCCGCGAACGCAAGCCACGGGTGGCCGAGGCCGTGTGCCGAGCCGCCGTGACCTTCCGGATCGTGCAGGCCCAAACCGGCAAGGCGGCGGCGATGGCGAACACGTCGTCGCTGAAGCCTTCGGCCCGGCTGGTGGTCATCAGGTTCCAGCGGCGGGTGGCCGTTTGGTCAGGCTGGCGCGCCACGGTGCTGCACGGCGTAATGCTTCATCTCGTCGATGTCGGCGAAGAACGTCCGCACGGCGGTGAAGAACTCGCCAAAGCGGGGGCTTGCGCGGAAGCCCTGCTCGTGGCCTTCGACGGAGTCCCACTCGATGCGCACCACGAAGTGCTCGGGCTGCTCAACCCCCCGGGCCACCTCATACGCCAGGCAGTGCGGGTCCCCATCGAGAACCTCGCCGGCCTTCCGGTACGCCTCCACGAAGCCTTGCGCCATAGTGGCCGGAACGGTGTAACGGATGTACTCGACGACCACGGTCCCTCCTCGTTCTCTTATCTTCATCAATACAATGCTGTATTGTATTGATATGATCGGAGTGGCGTCAACCGCGGGCCGTCACCGCGGCCGGGCCCGCGATCCCGGCATCGACGTCCGGGTGCTCGCGGCCGCCCATCGGCACTTGTCCGCGCTCGGCTATGAGGCCATGTCGGTCGCCGCGGTCGCCCAGGAAGCCGGCACCACCCGCCAGGCCCTGTATCGGCGCTGGCCGGATAAGGCCAGCCTGGCCGCCGCCGCACTCCAGGCCGCAGCGGACGCCGGACCCGAGCCCACGACCGCAGACCCGCTGGCCGACCTGGCCGCCGAGCTAGCCGATTTCCAGCGGGGCGTCTCCCGCCCCGGGCGGCTCTCCCTGGTCGGCACCATGCTGCAAGACGGCACCGCGCCCGAGGCGCGCAAGCGCTACCAGGCCCGGGTCATCGCCCCCCGGCGGCAGCGCATCCGCGCCATCCTCGAGCGGGCTCAGCGGCTGGGTCTCATCGACGCCGACGCCGACCTGGAGGTGGCGATCACCCTGGGCACCGGATCCTGGTACGCCCGCGCCCTCGCTGGCGATGACCCGCCCCCCGGCTGGCCCGCCCGCACCGCCGCCCTCGTGTGGCGTGCAGTCGGCGGCGCCATCGCGCCCGATCCTGCGCAAGCCGGGTGACGGCCCCCATGCGCCTGTGGCAGCGGCACCTGAACGGTCACGCCCACGTCGTTGCGGCAGCTAGGCGGCGCGTTGAGCGGCGCATGCTTTCCAGCGAGCAGCGAGCACCCGCCAGGTTCGTAACCGAGGACGAGGCCGTTTTCCGAATGCTGGGTGCGGACGGTACGGGCTGAGTGCACGGACCGGCTGCTGATCTACGGTGAAGCTCATCTGCGGGCGGTGCTGCGGATCTATGCGGGGCACTATAACGGGCACCGGCCGCATCAGTCCCGGCAGCAGCAGCCACCCGATCATGACGAGATGGTCGTCGTGTCGCTGGACGCGCCTGTGCACCGCCGACGGGTGCTCGGTGGCGTGATCAACGAGTACCACCGGGCCGCCTAAGCGAGCCACCGGAACCCGCAGGTCATACCGGTCACGACATTTTTGGAGCGGTACAGGGCACAGATCAACCGGTTAGGCGTGTCATTGCGGGCTGGTTGCCGTGGCGGCGAGGTCGTTGAAGAAGGCTGCGATGTCACAGCTGAGCAGACCGGGCTGCTCAGCGGATGGGAAGTGGCCGCCGCGGGGCATGGGCGTCCACCGGCGGATGCTGTACAGACGTTCGGCCCACTCGCGGGGAGGCGTGCCGTCATCGATGAACTGGTGGAAGACAGCTACCGCCGTGGGCACGGTCACCACGTCGGCCGGGCTCAGCCCGGCGGTCAGCCACCGGTTGTCCACGTAGTCCCGCATGGAGGACGCGATCGTCTGGGTGGCCCAGTACAGGGTCACCACGGTGAGGAGGAAGTCGCGGGAGAAGGTGGCGTCGATGTCCCCGCCGGAGTCGGCCCAGCCGCGCCATTTCTCCAGCAGCCAGGCAGCCAGGCCAGCTGGCGAGTCGTTGAGGCCGTAGCTGACCGTCTGAGGCCGCGTGGACTGGATCGCGCCGTAGCCGCGGTCCTCTTCGCGCCATCGCTGGTACTGGGCCAGGTATGCCTGCTCGGCCGCGGACAGTGGCCGCGCCCCTGGCCCGGTAGGAGGCGCTAGATCCAGGTTGGACAGGTGGATGCCGAGCATGGGCGCGGGGTCGTCCAGCGCCATGAACGTCGTGACGGCGGCCCCGAAGTCGCCGCCGTGCGCGCCATACCGCTGATATCCCAGGCCGCGCATCAGCCGGTGCCACAACCCCGCCGTGTAACGGCACGTCACCCCCGTCCGGGCCGGCCTGTCAGAGAATCCGTAGCCGGGCAGCGAGGGGATCACCACATCGAAACCGGGCCCGTCGATGCCGTGCGCGGCCGGGTCCGTCAGCCGCGGCACGAGCGGCAGGAACTCGGCGAAGCAACTTGGCCAGCCATTTGTCAGGATCAGCGGGATCCCGCGGCCGCTGCGGGCCCGTTCGTGCACGAAATGCACCCGGATGCCATCGATCCCGGCCCGGAAGTGACGGAACCCGTTCAGCCAGCGTTCCTGCGCCCGCCAGTCGAAGCCATCGGCCCAGTACCCCAGCAGGCGCTGCAGGTACCCGAGGTCCGTGCCCTGTTCCCAGGGCGCACCCGGCGCCGGCTCTGGCCACCGCGTGTTCCGGATCCGCGCGCGCATGTCGGCCAGGAGCTCATCACTCACGCTGACGCTGAATTGCTCCGCCTGGAAGGTAGCCACCCCGCCAGCTTCGCACGGGGCCGACGCCATGGAGCACCCGGCATGCTGCCAGCCGGCCCGGCAGCGCCGCCGCACACCGGGCGGGTAGCTGCGCAGGCTGGACCGACGATTTGATCGCATTCGGAGAATGACTCACGCTTTACCTGGAGCCGGGGACCGTGTCTTTCCGCCGCGCAACGGACCGGCGGATAGTCAGCAGATTGCCGGGCGCCGACACCACGCCAGCGAGCTACGTCGCGTTCCGTCTTACCGGGCCAGATAGCGCCGCCCACGCGTTAGCAGCCGCCCGAGCTGTCAGGCGCTGACGCCATGCACCGGCTCATCCGCAGAAGCTGATGCGGCACCGGCTGCGCGTATCCAGACCGGCCAGTTCTGCAAACATCACAGGTGGCTCAATCAGGCTTTAACAACCGCGCCGAACAGCGGGTCGGCGCGCGGTTATCCACCCCGCGTTGGTCGCCTGGCAGCCTCGGCCGCGGGCTCACCGCATGGTCAGCCAACCTGAATATTTATACATCGCCGCTATGAGGGCGGTCGTCCGCTTCTGCCGCCGACAGGGTCTTCCGATTGCCGTGGTGCTGGCATCCCCGCCTGTCGTGCCTGCTGCACGGGGCCCATCGCCCTTGGCGGCGAAGCTGGTCGCGGGTCACGGCGCAGGGGGTGAGCGGGAACCCGGGCCGGGACGCCCGGATGCCGCCGGGACTCGAGGATGGGTTCCCGATGGCCGGGACGCCGGCCGGATGCATGGAGACCCGGGCGATCCGGGGCCGGGGGACGGACGCCAGCCCGGGATCATCCAGCGGGGACCGGGCCCCGGAACGTCGCGGTGGAGCAGTCCTGTGCGGTCCCGGGTCGCCGGGGCGCAGGAGGGTGCGGCTGCCCGGCGCGTCCGCATCCCTGTCTCGCCGTCACGCTGAGTGATATGAGAGGCCAGGGAGAACGCTCGCCGAGCCGCCGATCTGTCGCGCCTGCGAGATTGGGGTCGCTCTGGTCCAGGGGTGCAGAACAGGATGTTCTGTCCCTGTTGTGCTTGCCGGAAGCGTGGTTTCGCCGCGGCCGCTGCGCCTGCCGCAAGCAGGCCGAAGACCACGATTTCGTTCAGTCGCGCTGAGCCAGGGCTCCGGCGCGTTCCGGAATTACCCCTTTTGTCGGGCACGTGAGTAATTAGACGAGATCGCACTGTTGATGGGTGCGGGCACGCCACGTGATCATGTAGGTCTCTGAGGTCTGCATGAACGAGGTGTGGCATGCCCGCAGTGGCATTGTCGCGCGTGGGCGCGCGTGGTCGAATCCGGTCCCGGCGGCGAGGACCTGGCCGCGGGGACCTGGCAGCGGCTGGAGGCGCTGCCTGACCCGCGCTCGCCGCACGGGCGGATCACCCGCTGGCCTGCCTGATCGCGATCGCGGTCTGCGCGTTCACCGCCGCGGGGAACGACCGGTTCACCGCGGTTGGCCAGTGGATCAGGCGGGCTGGCCAGGAAGACCTGGCCCGCATGCGCGCTCCGTGGAACCCGATCGCCGGCCGGTACCGGGCGCCGGATGAGAAGACGATCCGGGTCGTGCTGGCCTGCCTCGCTCCGCGAGCTCTGGCCGGGGCCCTGCTCGGGCCATGCTCGCGCGGTCGCCGGCGTCCCGGCGGACCGCCGGGGCCAGCGTGCGCAGCTACCGCGCGCGACGCAGTGCTCAGCAGGCAAGAACGCTGGTCCGTGGGCAGTTAAGGGCTCTGGCCGTGGACGGCAAGACCTCCCGCGGGGCCGGGCCGCGCCGACGGCGCCCAGGTGTACCTCCTCAGTACGTAACCGACGGGTTCCCGGTCCTGTCGGCGGCGCGCGCAGTCGAGGGTCACGCCCACGCTCCGCACACCGGCCCGCCGGTGCCTCCCGCCCAGGGCGCAGAGACATCACATCTCTGGGCGTACCACGCGGTGCTCGCGTGCTGTTAGCATCCGATCAACACGGGAAACGAGGCCTTGCAGCGCGGGCGGTGAGGGCCAGTGGTAACGCGGATGGAGTTCTGCCTGCTCGGGCCGTTGCTGGTGCGAGCCGACGGGGCGATAGTGCGGGTCCCGCCCGGAAATCAGCGGACGCTGCTCGCGGCGCTCCTGCTAAGCGCTGGCCGGGCTGTGCCGCTGAGCGAGATCGCTGAGATTTTGTGGGGACCGGCACCGCCGCCGTCGGCGCGGGTCAGCGTGCAGAACTACGTGATGCGGCTGCGACATGGCATGGGAGAGGTCGGCCGGGAGCGGATCGTCACCCAGCCGCGCGGATACCTGATCCGGGCGGCCGCTAGTGAGCTGGACGCGTCCCGCTTCGAGGTGCTGCTGGCGGCGGCGCAGGCTGCGGCACGGGATGGCTCATGGGATCAGGCGGCAATGGATGCGCGGGGAGCGCTGGAGTTGTGGCGGGGCGAGCCGCTGGCGGATGTGGACTCGGAGCTGCTCGCGCAGCGGGAAGTGCCCAGGCTGGCGGAATTGCGGCTGCAGGCGCTGGAAGTCCGGATCGACGCCGACCTGCACCTGGGCCGACGCGCCGAGGTGATCACCGAGCTGCGGGAGCTGGCCAGAACGCACCCGCAGGGAGCACAGTGAACCACGCCCCAAAACGGTAAACGGACCATCGCGAACCACTTGCGGTCACCGCGGCGATGCAGGTAAGCGGACAGCGTCGCCGCAACGTACCTCATCTGGTCGAGTTTCCGCAGGTCAGAGGCTATGTGAAGGTGCAGGCAGAAGCGTACTGTAAAACCGTCGGCTCAGCCTACGTTGTTTCGAACCCAACACCTGCCACCACCTGCGAAAACGGCCCCTGGGCTGCGGAAGCGCGGCCCGGCGGGCCGTTTCCTTCTCGTCACGCCGTGTATCAGGGCGTGTCACTGCGGGTCGATGCATGGCAGTGTCCACGGACATATAGCGGATGCGCAAGGTTCTGCAGATCCGTGAGCCGGTCAGGGAATTCAGCGGGACCGCCTACGTCGGTGCCCCCACTCGACGCAGCCCGGGCTGCCGACGCCGTGGATCTGGCCGCCTTGCTGGAAGCCGACGGCGCCCGTCCAGCCGCGAACGGCTCATGACTGATCCGGCATCTCCAGCTGTCGGCCATGAATAACCTCACCCCCCCAGGTTGCTGCCCTTCCCAAGGCAGCGGGCCATGGAGCAGTTTCCACGTCGGCCGGCCGCGAAGCACGCGCCGTCATCATGGCTACTCGCATCGTCGGCAACGGAGACGACATGCCTGCATGCGCATGCACTGGCCGCCAGACCGAGAACGCGCGCTTTTGCCGCGGACCGGTTATTGTGCTGCCCGTTCGTCCAGGATCTTGCGGTGGTGGATGGCGGATTCTGGGCCGCCGTCAGTGCCAGCCGGGCCAGTTCCGGCCAGGTCGGCGCCGGCCTGGCCGCGCGGGCTCAGCTGCGCGGGCTCAGCTGCGCGGGACCGGCTGGACAGGCCCGGGGACCTGCCGCCGGAAGTCTCCTTACCTGATCGCTCCCTGCAGCAGCGCCTTGACGAAGTTGCGCTGGAAGACGAGGAGCACCAGCAGGGACGGCGCGATGATCAGCAGTGAGCCGGCGCACAGCAGCGCGGTGTTGGTCCCGTACTGCCCCTGGAACGCGCCGAGGCCGCCGGCGACGGTGCGCTTGGCCGGGTCGTCGATCAAGACGAGCGGTAGCAGGTACTGGTTCCACGTGGCCAGGAAGAACAGGATCGTCAGCGCGGAGATCGCGGGCTTCGCCAGCGGGAGGTGGATGCGGCGGAAGATCTGCCAGGTCGAGCCGCCGTCGAGCCGGCCTGCCTCGGTGAGGGCGGTCTCGGCGTTGACGAAGTGGGCCCGCATCCAGAAGACCCCGAAGGGCATGAGCAGCCCGATCAGGGGCAGCACGACCGCGAGCCTGGATCCGAGCAGGCCGAGGCTCTGGATGTCGTAGTAGAGCGGGGTGATGAGCGCTTCGTAGGGGATCGTGAGGCCGGCGAGCAGTACTCCGTAGATGATCTTGCCGCCCGGCACGCGGAGCTGCGCGAGACCGTATCCGGCGGCCGTCGCCATGGCTACCGCCGCCGGGACGACGCCGAGCACGATGAGGACGCTGGACCGGAAGAGCGCGAAGAGATTCGCGCCGGTCCAGGCGTCGGCGAAATTGCCCCAATGGGGATGAGCGGGCCAGCTCAGCCCGGGCGGGCTGCTGCCCTGGGGGGCGAGGGCGGCGGTGAACATGCTCAGCAGCGGGACGATGGCGAACAGCATGAGCAGGACCAGCGGGAGGATCCGGGTGATCCGGTCGCCGCGGACGACCCGGCTGCCGCGGATGACCGGGGCCCTGCGGATGGTCGCGAGCTGGGTCAATCTGTCCTCCCGAGCCGCTGGATGGGCCAGATGACGAGCAGGACCAGCACGGTCAGGAAGACCGCGAGCGCGGAAGCCTGACCGATCCGCTGGTCGAGGAAGGTGAGCCGGTAGATCTCGACCCCGGGGACCATGGTCTGGTAGCCGGGTCCGCCCTGCGTGGAGACCTGGATGATGTCGAAGCTCGCCAGCGCCGCGACGACGGTGAACGTGGTGCAGACCACGAGTTCCTGGCGCAGCCCGGGCAGCGTCACCGCGCGGAACTGCCGCAGCCGGCCCGCGCCGTCAAGGCCGGCGGCCTCGTAGAGGGCCGGGTCGATCTTGCCGATGCCGGACAGCAGGAGCACCGTGCAGAAGCCGAGCATGACCCAGACGCCGATCACCCCGACGGCGGGCAGCGCGAAGGTGAAGTCGCCGAGCCAGGCCCGGGTGGTGCCGCTCAGCCCAAGCACCCGCAGGATCTGGTTGACCAGCCCGTCGGGCGAGTACAGCCAGGTCCACGCGACGCCGGCGGCCACGAGCGGGAGCACCTGCGGGATAAACAGGATCGTCCGTGAGATGGTGCTGAACGGGCCGGGTTTCAGCTCCCGGATAAGGGTGGCGGCGGCCAGGCCCGCGCCGACGGGGAACAGGGTGTAGAAGATGATGAGCTCGACGGCGTGCGTGATGGCGCTGAGCAGCTCGGGCTGGGTGAAGATGGCCTGCCAGTTGGCCAGTCCGGCCGGGGTCGCGGTTCCGATGCCGTCCCAGTTGTAGAACGAGTACTGGATCGACTGGCCCAGCGGGTACAACACGAACGCCGCGTAGCACAGCAGCGCCGGCGCGACCCACAGCAGCGCGCCCCACTGCCGGTTGCGTGCCCGCCGGGCACGCAACCGGCCTGCCGAGCCGCCCAGTTCCGGCACCGGACCGCCCGGTGCCATATCGCGCGGGGCCGGATCCGAGGGCGCGGGCGCCATCCTGGTCGCCGCGTGGCCGCCGCCGGAGGCAGTGCGTGAGTGGCTCATCTGCTCTGGTTTACCTTCATCCGGCCTTCACTCCGATGAGGCGCTCGCCGCGCCACGCGCGCGGGCTGTCACTTCCCGAGGTCACTCTTGTAATCCGCCTGGATCTTGGTGGCGTAAGTGGTCGGTGACGTCTTGCCCGCGAGCAGCAGCTGGGTCTGCGGCAGGAGCGTGTTCACCTCGATTGAAGCGGTCGCGTTGGCCATGAAGTCGACCAGGCCGTTGCTCTTGAGCAGCTGCTGGAACGCGGCCACCGTGGCGGCTACCGCCGAACCCGCGGGCGCGGACGGTACCGGCGCGCCGGCCGGGCCGGCCGGTACGATGCCGCCGAGGGAAACAGCGTCGTTACGCGCCGTGGGATCCGTCTGGATGAAATTCAGGAACGCGGCCGCGACGGCGATGTGCTTGGCCTTGGCCGGGACAGCCAGGGTGTCCGCCGCCGTCATGGCGGTGAACTTGCCTCCCTGCTGCAGCGGCGGGAAAAGGAAGAAGCCGAACTTGCCCTGCCCGGCCTTGTCCAGGCCCGGGGCCTGCCAGTTCCCGCTGGGGAAGAGGACCCCCTGTCCCGAGGCGAAGTCCGCCGGGGCGTGCGTCTGGTCGACGCTGTTCACCCCGGGCGAGAAGTAGCCGTCCTTGCTCCACTGCTGGAGCGTCGCCGCGGCCTTGACGGTCGCGCTGGTGTCGATGTTCGCACCCGGCATGTCGTAGTTCCAGGTCTGGACCGCTTGCGGGGATCCGGCGTAGTCCATCTGCAGGTTCTGCAGCGGATAGACGGTCCCGCCGTCCCCGCCGTTGATCAGTATCGGCAGCAGTCCCGCGCTCTTGGCCTTGCCGAGCAGCTGCTCGAACTCCGCCAGCGTCGCCGGCGGCGCGGTCATCCCGATCCGCTTCGCCAGGGCCTTGTTGTAGTAGATCCCGGTCAGGCCGAAGCCCGGGCCGACACCGTAGAGGCCCCCCGTGCCGCGCTGCTTCCCGTCAGCGCCCACCCGGGTCGAGGCGTACTGCGATTGCGGCCATTTGTTCCAGCCGTAGGCGGCCGCGTACGGGTCGAGGTTCGTCAGCAACCGGTCGGTGACCAGGTTGCCGAACGACGCGATCCGGACGATATCCGGGACGTCGGAGCCGGCGAGGATGTGCGGGGTGTTCGTGACGAGGGTGTTGAAGTCCTGGCTGGTGACCTTGACGGTGACGTTGCCGTACTTGGCGTGGAACGCCTTGCCCAGCGCGCTGAACAGGGGGACGTCCGGGGTCGAGACCAGGATGCTCAGCGTGACCGGCGCGGTGCCGACGCCGGTGCTGGCCGCCTTGGGCGTGGCCGGGGGAGCGGACGAGCTCGTCGCGGGGCCCGGAGCGCAGGCGGCCACGGCGAGTGCGGCGGCGGTGATCGTGATGGCGGAGAGAGCGTTGCGGCGCCCGGCGCCGGGACGCATCGGGATGATCTTCATGAAGACCCCTTTGTCATTTTCACGGCGAGACGGCCAGGGCGAATCGGCCGGTCTCGCTACTGCAGTGTCCCGGGAGCGCGGACGGCTTCCCGGCGGGTGAATTCATGGTTCACGTACGACGCGGCGACGCCTATCGCGTCCTGCGCGTCCGACATGACGCCACGCATCTGGAAGAATCCGTGTACCTGGCCCGCGTAATCGTGGTGCGCGACCCTGACATCCTCGTCGCGCAGTCGCTGCGCGTATTCCTGTGCCTCCGAGCGCAGGATGTCGTGCTCTGCCGTGATGACCACCGCTGGGGCGACGCCCCGGAGGCTGCCGGCGCGCAGCGGTGACGCGTACGGGCAATCCCGCAGGTGCGGCTCGGGAACATAGGTGTCCCATATGTAGCTGATGCGATCGAATGTCACCGTCCCGAATTCCGGCTGATTCAGGAAACCCGCGTACCGGGTCCGGAATGCACGCTTGTATCGCGTATTCATGTGGCTCTCCAGCACCGGGTAGACGAGCACCTGAACGGCTATGCCGATCTGCCGGTCACGTGCCTTGAGAGCCGCGGCCGCGGCGAGGTTCCCGCCGGAGCTGTCCCCGGCCACGCCCACCCGGCCGAAGTTTTCCGCCGACCACTCGACGGCGGCCCACACGTCGTCGAACCCGGCGGGAAAGGGGTGCTCCGGGGCGAGCCGGTAGTCCACCGCGAGGACCGAGCAGCGCGCGCGGTTGGCCAGGGCGCGTGCCACGCCCTCGTAGCAGTCGAGGTCGCCGTGCATCCATCCGCCGCCGTGCACCCAGACGAGAACGTTCCCGGCGGCGTCGTCGTTCGGGTAGCAGTCGTCCGCCGGCCGCGGAGCAGGGCGGTACAGCCGGGCCGGGACGCCGGCGATGCTGATCGCGTCCACCGCCGCCACACGCTCGAGGTCACCGCGCACGGCCAGCGCCTCCTCCCGCGTCTCGCGCCGCAGCGCCTCGATATCGCGCGTCCAGCCCGGCGTGCTGGGGACGGACCTCTCGAAGTAGCGGCGCACCTCGGCGTGCGGCACAGGCATCGCAGGCTCGGCCAGCTCGGTCATCGTGCCTCCGTGCGCGGGGTGTGCGGGCCGCCCGGGAGGACGAGCCGCAAAACAATCTGGTTAGTCAGTCAGTTTTAGAACCCTACTGGTTGGCTAGTCAGTTGTCTAGGATGGGACGGCAAGGAAATCAGCCGACTCGCAGCAAGGGAGATCACCGGCCGATGACGAAGGCCCAGGCCGTTACTAAACGATCATCGCCGCGAGGGGATGCGCGCAAGAAGCGGATCATCGAGGTCGCGACCAGCATGCTGGCCCGTAACGGCTCACGCGGCACCACCCTCAGCGACATCGCAGCCGCCGCCGGCGTCTCGCAGGCGGGCGTGGTCTACCACTACGGCACGAAGGAAGAGCTCCTGCACGCCGTGCTGGACTACCGCGACGAGTTCGAGGACACCCAGCTCTGGCAGCTCGGCCCCGACCCCGGCCTCGGCATCTTCGACATCATCTCCGGCATCGTCAGCAGATGGGACGACGACCCGGACATCGTCGGCCTCCTCGCCGTCCTGCTGGCCGAGAACGTGGCGGACGACGGGCTGCTCCGCCCGCGGCTGCGCCGCAACTACCAGCTGACCATCGACCGCATCGCGGGCACGCTGCGCAACGCCCAGGAGCGGGGCGAGATGCGCGTGGACGCCGACCCCCGCCTGACCGCGACCGAGATACTCGCGTTCCTCAGCGGCCTGGAGCTGGCCTGGCTGGTGTCGCCGGACATCCCCGCGGCCGAGACCGCCTCCCGGTGGGCGGCCAACCAGGTCGCGCAGCTCCACGTTCCCTGACGGACGAGCCCGGCGGCTGGCCGCCCGGGACGGTCCCGGGGAAGGAGACCGCGACCGGCCACTCCGGTGACATGAACGCCGAACGGGCCGGGTTTATCGCCCCGGTGCGTTGCTGCACCGAGGCCCCCTCAGGACCGCGCATGCACGTTCCCGCGCACGCGGCCCGGGCAAGCCGCTGGGGCGGTTCAGTTCATCTGCTGCATCACGGTGTTTCCCGCCGTCCGGGGCTGGTTCCTGCTCCGGTGGCAGATGTCGTGTACGAGGTGTGTCCGGCTGCTGCGCGCGGCGCTGGGCATGTCGTGGTGGACCAGGTAGTCCGCCTTGATCGCCTGCCTGGTGACCTGAAGGAGCCAGCGTTCCCAGCCCTGGGGGGACTGCGGAGGCTGGTCGCGGGTCAGCAGGTTCTCCCCGCAGAGGCTGCACCGCCCGTCCTGCCCGGACAGCAGGCGCACGGTGCAGGAGTCCAGCGGGGGTTTCACCTTCTGGCGGCGTTGCGCCCAGTACCCGGCCTGGGCGGGGTCATCGGGTGATGCCCAGTGCCCGGCCACGGCTCCCGGCTCGCGGGCGACGCTCTTGATGCCCCCTATACCCCGCGAGGAACCCGGCTAGTGCCAGCCGTTCCGTGTTCGGGCAAACATTACGTCGTCTGACATCGGGATCGTCCGGATATGAGTGGGTGTTGGCCCGGCCGCCACTGCAGTGACGAGGCGGCCGGGCAGTCGGACGGATCGCCGACATGCCGATGGCGCATTCGGCCAGCCGCGATGTCTCCGGCCTAGCGGTCGTCGCCGAGCAGGACACGGGCGACCTCCCCGGGAGATTCCAGCGCGGCGAAGTGGCCGGTGCGGCGGAGCGTGACGGACTGGGCGCCGGGGACGGACGCGAGGTTGGCCTGGCGGTCTGACGGCCGAGACCAGTCGCTGTCGCCGTACATGAACGTGATGGGCGCTTTGACTCCCCGGTAGCGTTTCCGGGCCGCGATCAGGCTCGGCAGGTTACCGAATATGGCCCGGGATACCCCTGGATAGCCGGGGCGCCTGCCCACCCGGCGCAGCTCGTCCAGATAATCGCCAGGCAGCAGGCTCGGATTATGGAGGCCGCCGCGCATGATCCCGGCGAGGATCTGCCGGTTTTCCAGGCGCGTGACAACCCCGCCCGCGGCCGGCACGCGGCTGGCTCCCACCAGGCCCCGGGCGAGCAGGTTCGCCCGCATGATGCCGCCGGGGAAATCATAGGCATTGACGGCGATCACGCGCCGCACACGGTCGCCGAGGTCGGCCGCCACCGTCAGCGACACGGTGCCGCCCATGGATTCTCCGGCCAGCGTCACGCCGTCCAGGGCCAGGTGATTGATGACCGTGGTGACGGCGGCGCGCAGCGCCGGTTCGTCGTAGCGGGCACCCGGCACGATGCAAGACCATCCCATGCCCGGGAAGTCGATCGCGCAGACGGTGAACGAATCGACCAGGCGCGGCAGCACGAACTGGAAGTGGTCTAGCTGCGTGCGGACCGTGTGGAGCAGAACCAGCGGCGGCCCGCTCCCGGCTATGAGGTACCTGACCCTGCCGCCGCCGGGCAGATCGGCATAACCGATGTCGCCGTGCGCACACCAGGTCCCGGTGTAGGCGCGCGCGGCCTCGTCATCGTCGCGCATGGCGGCTCCTCTGGGACGCGGCCCGGCCGCAGCCTATTCTGAAACGAATGGTTCAATAATGGCGGCGGCGCGGGTTTGCCGCAATGCCAGGGGCCGGCAAACATGACTCGCGCCGCTGTTACCGCGGCGGGGCGATCCGCCAGGACTCGGCCTCTTTGGCTATCGTCTCGCACAGAGCGCCCGCGTCGGCCGGATCGATGCGCGCGGAGAGCCAGGCGCCCATCAGGGCCGCGGCGAGCAGCGCGGCGCGGGACTGGACAGTGTCGGGAGCGATCTCGCCGAACGCGGCGGCACGGCTGAGCGCCATGCCGAAGTCCGCACGCAGACGGTCACGGTAGGCCGTGGCGTGCGCGCGGACCCCCGCGTCGTGGGCGGCAAGCTCCGCAGTCGCGTTGACCATCATGCAGCCGCGCGTACTCACCACTGCATCGCAGCGGCACAACTCGGCGACCCGCCGGAACAATGCCGCCACGGCGGCCAGACCGGTTTCAGCGGCCAACCCGGACCCGGCGGGCTGGCTGTCCCCCGGCGGCAGTCCCGTGCCGGTCCCGCCGCGCAGGCCTGCCAGCAGGCCGGAGATGATGCGGTCGGCGTAACACTCCAGTGACGCCTCGAACAGCTTCTGCTTGCTTCCGAACTCCTGGTAAAGACTGGACCGGTTGAGACCAGTACGCTCCTCCAGATCGGCGATAGAGGTCCGTTCGTAGCCCTGTTCCCAGAACAGGTCGCGGGCAGCTAGCAGCGCCGCGTCCCGGTCATAAGCCCTTGGCCGTCCTACGCGTGGTCGTTCTTGACTTTCGCTGCCGATGGCTCCAGAGTATAGTTTCAAACTGATCGTTTCAGAACTAGGCCAGGAGGGCATTATGCTGCCGTTCCCGGTGCCTCATGATCTTTTCCCGGTCGAGCACAGGTTCATTGACCTCGACAAAGCCCGCATCCACTATGTCGATGAGGGGACCGGCGAGCCGGTGCTGCTCCTGCATGGCAACCCGACCTGGTCGTTTCTGTACCGGAAGATTATCGCCGGGCTCAGCGACGAGTTCCGCTGCATTGCTCCCGACTATCCCGGCTACGGCATGTCCAGCGCAGCACCGGGCTACCATTTCACGCCCGGCGAGCACAGCGCGGTCATTGAACGCTTCGTAGACCGGCTCGGCCTCTCCGGGCTCACGCTGATGGTGCAGGACTGGGGCGGGCCGGTCGGGCTCGGCCTGGCAGGCCGCCGCCCGGAACTCGTGCGCCGGCTGATCATCGGGAACACGTTCGCGTGGCCGCTCGCACCCGAGCCGCGAGTCCGCCTGTTCAGCGCGGTTCTCGGCGGTCCGCCCGGGCGGATACTGAACCGCTGGTTCAATTTCGCCCCGCGGGTCTTCTTCGCCCGCGGGTTCGCGCAGCCGGTGCCTCCCGAGGTCATGCGTGCGTACCTCGCGCCGTGGCGCGACCCGCAACGTCGCGCTCCGGCCGCGATCGCACCGCGTCAGCTGATCGCGGCCGCCGGTTACCTCGCAGAGGTGGAGGCGGGGCTGCCCAAGATCGCTGACAGGCCGGCCCTGATCGTCTGGGGCATGAAAGACTTCGCCTTCCGGGAGAGCGCGCGCAGGCGATTCGAGCAGGCATTCCCCGATCACCGAACGATTCTGCTGCCCGGCGCCTCGCACTTCGTCCAGGAAGACGCCGGAAAGCAGATAGCCGCCGAGTTCAAGAACTTCCGCGCAACCCATCCCGGCGGCAGCAGCTAACGAGGTCTCCGGGCACGCGGCCGGCCCTATGCCGCTCGAATACTCGATTGTGTGGCTGACCTGCACTGTCGCCAGCTGACTTGACGCGGTGATGGCTGGCTTGCCGGGTGCTGCTCAAGATTGTCTACCTGCTAGTTCGTCGGCTACTCAGCCTCGCTGTCCTGGTGTTCTGCGGGGATCGGGCGAAGGATGCTGAGCTGCTGGTACTCCGGCACGAGAACGCGGTGCTGCGCCGCCACGTCAGCCGGGTGCGTTACGAGTCGGCCGACCGGGTGTGGCTCGCCGCGCTGGCGGCGAACCAGTCGTCCGCGGTTGCGAGCGGAGTTCCGTCAGCGGCCGGGTCGCTGGCAGTGCCGAGCGGGATGGGGTTCGGCGCGTTCGCAGCCCGGCTCATGCCGCGGTGCTTTCCCGCAGCAGCGACGGTGCGACGACTGTCTCGATGAGCCCCGTGCGCACGTCGTAGACAAGGCCGGACACGATGAACTCGGCAGGCAGGAAAGGATTGTCCTTGATAGCTGCGACATCGACGGCGACGGCGGCGCGGGGATCACTGACGGCCTTGGCCGGGAGATCGGCCTCGTCGATGCCGAGCGTGGTCGCCAGGAGGTCGGGATGCCCGCCGAGGCGGGTGATGCCGCAGTCCGTGTGCTGCAGCACGATGAGGTTGAACCCCGGCCCGGGTGCCGACCCTTCGGCCTGGGCGATCATGCGCAGTGTCGCCATCGTCTGGAGTGTGGCCGGGGTGTAGCGGCCGCCGATGTTACGGATGACCAGGGCCTCTCCGTTGGCGAGGCCGAGGACGTGGGCGGGGTCGACGCGGGGGTCAGCGCAGCCGATGACCATCGTGCTGAGCGCGGGCATCATCGATGCGCCCGGGACGAAGCTGTGCTGCGCGAAGTCGGCGTTGCGGGCCGTGAGCGTGGTGAGGGTGTCGTTCATGAGACTGCCTCCATCTGCTTATGTGGACACCGTCCATGGGTGTCCGCGGTCGATGCTGCGAGCCTGACACCGTGCCCGCAGCCGGAAAAAGAGGCAGCTTGCGAACGCACTCTTCGGTCACGCCGAACAATCTTGCGGCCGGGGATACGTGATCCGATCGGCCGCCGGCCTGCCGGGGTACGGTCAGGAATATGGAGCTGCGTCAGCTCGAAGCGTTCGTGGCAGTAGCCACCGAGCTGCACTTCGGGCGGGCCGCCGAGCGGCTGCACATCGCCCCGCCCACGCTCAGCGAGCTGATCCGCCGCCTCGAGCGCGAACTCGGCACGCCGCTATTTACCCGCACGACCCGGCGGGTTGCCATCACCAGCGCCGGCGCCGAACTGCTCACCCGCGCGAAGGTCATCCTCGACGAGGCCGCCGCCGCCCAGGCCGCGGTCCGCCGCGTCGCCGGCGGCGAGGCAGGCACCGTGCGGCTGGGCATCACCCCGCCCGCCGCCCCCGTGCTCGCCCCCCACCTGATCAGCCTGTTCGCCGCCAAAGCACCTCAGGTAACTGTCGAACTGCAGCGGATGTGGCTGCCCGAGCTCCTCGACGCTGTCGCGACCGGCGCCATCGACGTGGCCCTCACCTGCGGCCCGGTCCCCGAACCGGCCGGGATCGCCACCGAGGTGTTCTGCGCCGAACCTCTCGTGGTCGGCCTGCGCCCCGGCCACCGCCTGGCCGGCCGCGACTTGGTCGCGCTGTCCGACCTCGCCCACGAGGTGCTGGGCACCGCCCCGCAGGCCCTGTTCCCCGCCTGGGCCCTGGCCCAGCGCCAGGCACTCGACACCGCAGGCATCGCCCCGCCGGCCACCGAGCTCGCCGACACCGACCTGGCCGCCATCCGCTGGGCCGACCAGCGCGACATCGACTGGATCTTGCTGATCCCGTCCCTGGCCGCCGCCCACACCCACACCGTCGTCCGCCCGGTGGCGCCCCGCCAGCTCGTGCCATTCACCCTGCAATGGAACCCCAGCCGGGCGCACACCATCGCCGTGGCCCGATTCGTCCACTGTGCGCTGGCTGCAGATCTCCCGCCCGGCTGGCATACCCAGCCCGATCACCTGCACCACACCGAACCAAACCAGGACCCGGACGGACCCCACCCCGAGCCAGCAACGCGATTAGGCCGCGATCCTGGGGAGCTGACGCCGCGGCGTAACGAGCGCGGCGGGTTGGCGGCCCCTTGCCTTGGCCCTGGACAGGCCAGCGCGTCCCCGCGAGAGCGCATCCGGAGCGAGAACCGCAGGGTCGCGACGATCTGCTCCAGTAAGGGTTGCGGATCGAACGATGCGGCGGCCACCTCTGCGACCTGGTCTTCGCTGAGCGGCCAGCTCCCGTGATGCCGCTCGTAGTTGTCGAAATTTGCGGTTCCACGACCGCATCAGGCCGGCCGGGTAGTGCTCTGGTGTGTCGTCGATTTCGGAGGCGTGAGGGATGCCAGCGCGACCGCCTTCTGCGCCGGGCGCGCCAGCTCGAGCTCGCCGATGACCGCACCTTCCGCGCCGTGCGCAGGCGCGACCGCGCGGCCGGTTGCGGCATGCCACACCGACGGCGCGACCGAGGCCAGGCTCACGCCGGGGGTCCGCGCGAGCTTGTCCGCCCAGCAGGCGTGTAGCTGCGCGACATCCAAAGCGCCGTGCTTCGGGTTGCGCGTGTTGAAGTTGAACGCTTGCGCTCACCGGCAGCACGGGCGCCGGGACCGAGACCGGGCTCGGTCGGCTGAGACCGAGACCGGGCTCGGTCGGCTGATCGACTGGGCATGGCCGCAGGATCTCCCGGACCGGCCGCCGAACCCGGCGATGTCGCCTTCCTCGGATGGACAAGTTGGTCAACAGCCGGAATCCCGGGCGCTGCGATCACCGGGGTCACCAGTCAAGTGGCGCTCCTGGACACACGCAGAACTCGTTGCCCTCCGGATCGGCCATCGGGATAAAGCCTGCGTCCGTCGGCTGTCCGACATCGATGCGACGCGCACCCAGCGCCTCGAGTTCGCTGGCCCTGGTTTCCACATCATCCACCCGGAGATCGAAGTGCACGCGGGTCTTCGCGGTCTTCGGTTCAGGTACCCGCTGGAGGATCACAGGCGGGTAGGCTCGCTCGTGCGGAACGAGCAGTCCGTAGTTGTCCTTGATGCCGATCTTGCGGTACCCGAGCGCGGCAGACCAGAAGTCCAGCTGTGCCTCGAGATCGTGACAATCGATCACGATGTCGATGTTGGGCTTGATCATTCCAGGCTCCTTGACTCAGGGTTGCGGTGCCGCCAGGGGGAAGCGGGGTCGGTGGCGGCCGGGGCGGCGATGGCGCGGAGTGCGTAGGTCGGCCTGGTGGCGGCGGGGATGGGTCCGAGATAGGCGTGGCCGGTCAGGTGGCACCAGGCGGGCAGGTCGATCGGCGCGGCCGGGTCTGAGGCGATCAGGTGGATTACGGTTCCGGCGGGCAGGCCCGAGATGCGGGTCCGCAGCTCCAGGAGAAGCCGTACGCAGGAGCGGTCGCCGCCGTCGATGACCACGGGATCCCGCGACTGCGGGGTCACGTGGGCGTCTCGGCCCAGGCGGCTGCCACGCCGCTCCCAGCGGCCGTACCGGTCACGCGCTGGCCCCGGCGGTGACGGGCAGACCGGCCAGCTGCCAGTCGGGCAGTCCTCCGTCCAGCGGCCGGGCGGAAAACCCGCTTGCCCGCAGGAGCCGGACCGCGTCGGGGGCGAACACGCAGTAGCGGCCGCGGCAGTAGGCGACGATGTCGGCGCCGGCGGGAAGCTCGGCGAGCCGGGCGGCGAGCTGGTCGTGCGGCACGTTGACCGCGCCGGGGATGTGCCCCGCGGCGTATTCGGCCTCGGGCCGCACGTCCAGGACCAGGACCTGCCCGTCGCGCAGGCGGCGGGACAGCTCGACCCGCGCGACCGGTTCCAGCGCGGCGACGTCCCCCAGGTAGCTGCGGGCGGCGTGCTCCACCTCAGCGAGACGGGACGCCGCGAACTCCTGCACCTGGCCGATGAACGCGGTGACTTGGGGGTCCGCGAGCCGGTAGTAGATCCTGACCCCGTCGCGGCGGGAGGCGACCAGCCCGGCACCGGCCAGCGTGCGCAGCTGGGCGGAGGTGTTGGAGACCTTCATCTGCGCGGTCTGGGCCAGCTCCTCCACGCTGCGCTCCCCCTGGGCGAGCAGGTCCAGAAGCTCGAGGCGGGCCGGGTTGGCCAGCGCCTTGCCCACCCGGGCGAACTGCTCGTACAGGGCCATCTTCCGCGCGTGCTCATCCATTGGGCCACTCTCATTCCAAAATATTTTGGAATATTGTATCATGATGGGTGAGCTGACCTGCCCGTTCCTGGAGGACCCGTGAGCTACGCCGATGACCACCTGATCCCTCTCGTCGACGAGGGCCTGGGGAACTCGGCCTACCTGGCCGACCTGGGCGGCGTGCGGGCGCTGGCCGTCGACGCCTCCCGGGACCTGCGGGCCCTGCGTCAGGCCGCGGCCCGGCGGGGCCTGACGGTCGCGTTCGCCGCCGACACGCACCTGCACGCCGACTTCCTGTCCGGGGCCGTGCAGCTGGCCGCCGGCGAGGGCGCCGCCGTGCTGGCCTCCGCGGCCGGGCGGCGCGCGTTCCCGCACACCGCGCTGGCCGACGGGGACGAGGTGGACCTGGGCGGGCTGACGCTCCGGGCCCTGGCGACTCCCGGGCACACCGATGACCACCTGTCCTACCTGCTGCTGGACGGGGACCGGGAGCTGGGGGCGTTCACCGGCGGGTCGCTGATCGTCGGCTCGGCCGCCCGCACCGACCTGCTCGGCGCCGACCGCGCCGGGCAGCTGGCCCGCGCCCAGTACCGCTCGCTGCGCCGGCTGGCCATGCTGCCCGACGCGACCGCGGTGTGGCCGACGCACGGGGCCGGGTCGTTCTGCTCGGCCCCGCCCGGCGCCGCCCGGGTCACCACCATCGGCGCGGAGAAGACGGCCAACCCGCTGCTGGCCGCGCCGGACGAGGACGCGTTCGCCCGCGCGCTGCTAGCCAGCCTGGGCTCCTACCCCGCCTACTTCGCCCGGCTCGCCGAGGTCAACCGCTGCGGCCCCGCGCTGATCGCCGCCGCCCCGGGCCTGGCCCCGCTGACCCCGCCCGCCGTCCGCTCCCTGGCCGATCACGGCGGCTGGGTGGTCGACGTCCGGCCGGTCGCGGACTTCGCCGCCGGGCACATTCCCGGCGCGGTGTCCATCCCGCTGCGCGACCAGTTCGCCACCTGGCTGGGCTGGCTGGTCCCGGACGGCGTGCCGCTGGGGTTCGTGCTCGCGCCCGGCCAGGACCCGGCCGAGGTCGCCTGGCAGGCACTCAAGATCGGGTATGAGGATCTGGCCGGCCAGCTGGCCGGCGGCATGGCCGCCTGGCTCGCTAGCGGCGGCCCGGCCGAGCGGACCGAGCTGGTCACCCCGGCACGCATGGACGGCCGCGCGGTGCTGGACGTCCGGCAGGACGGCGAGTACGCCGCCGGGCACGTCCCCGGTGCGGTCCATGTCGAGCTCGGCGACCTGCCCGCCCGGATCCAGGCTGTGCCCGCCGGGGCGGTGGTGATGTGCGGCCACGGCGAGCGGGCCATGACCGCCGCCAGCCTGCTGCAGCGGGCCGGCCACCACGGCCTGGCCGTGCTGGCCGGCGGCGCCGGCGACTGGGCCGCCGCCACCGGGCACCCCCTGCAGGAGGGACCGTGACCCGGCCGGGCCGCACCCACCCGCTCGCCGCCGCCGGCGGCGGCGGCCAGGAGGACGTGCGGCTGGGGCTGCGGGTCAACCTGGCCCAGTTCGTCCTGCTCGCGGTGGTGAACTTCTTCGTCGGCGGCATGGTCGGCCTGGAGCGCACCGTCACCCCGCTGGTCGGATCCGAGCAGTACCACCTGGGCGCGATCGCCATCTCGGCCTTCGTCGTGGTCTTCGGGCTCACCAAGGCGATCACCAACGCCGTCGGCGGCGCGCTCACCGGGCGGTACACGCGCAAATCCATCCTGGTCGCCGGCTGGCTCATCGGCTTGCCGGTGCCGTTCATGCTCGCGTACGGCCCCAGCTGGGCCTGGGTGATCGCCGCCAACGTCCTGCTCGGCGTGAACCAGGGCCTGACCTGGTCGATGACGGTCAACATGAAGATCGACCTGATCGGCCCCGGCCGCCGCGGCGTCGCGCTGGGCATCAACGAGACGGCCGGCTACCTCGGCGTCGCCGTCACCGCGCTGGCCACCGGCTACCTGGCCACGGGGTTCGGGCTGCGCCCGGCCCCCAGCCTCGACGCCGCCATCTTGGTCGCCACTATCCTCACCGCCGCCTCCGGCCTGCTGGCCTGGGCGGTCATGGACGAAACCCACCCCGGGCCCCACGCCGGGCGGGGACCGCCCCCGTAACCGCCGGGAGACCGCATGCGCGTACCTGCCAGCTGCGCAGGCTACATGGGCTACGGGCGAGCGCGGCCCGGCGGCCGTGGTCACCAGGTCACGGGGAGCCGGGCCAGGCCGCCGGTCAGCGTGTCGCGGTTGAAGGTGAGCCGCTCGGCGGGTTCGGCCAGGCGCAGGGCCGGGAAGCGCGGGACGAGCCGGGAGAAGACGGCCTGCAGCTCGAGGCGGGCCAGCGGCGCGCCGATGCAGTAGCGCGCGCCGTGGCCGAAGCTGAGATGGGCTACGGCGGGGCGGGTGACCTCGAACCGTTCGGGATCGGTGAATGTGGTCCGGTCGTGATTGGCCGCACCGTTGTCCAGCAGCACCAGGTCGCCGGCCTGGACCGGGACGCCGGCGATCCGCAGGCCGGTGCGGGCGTAGCGGGGGATACCGCCGCCGCCCTGGCCGCCGGCCCGCAGCATCTCCTCCACCGCGGCGGGGACCAGGGCGGGATCCTCGCCGAGCGCCCGCCACTGGGCGGGATGGGTGAGCAGCAGCAGCGACCCGGTGCCGAGGGCGACGACCGTGGTCTCATGCCCGGCGAACAGCAGGAACATCGACAGCATGGCGATCTCGTCGTCGCCGGTCCCGGCGGTGGCGCACAGCCGGGAGACGATGTCGTCGCCGGGCTCGGCGCGCTTGCGGGCCACCAGGTGCTGGCCGTAGCCGAAGAGTTCGGCCAGCCCGCGCTCGGATCGGGTCCGGTCGCGTATGTCGGCCACGTCCCTGGTCCAGGCGCGGAACCGGTCCCGGTCCGCGTAGGGCACGCCGAGCAGTTCGCAGATGACCAGCACCGGCAGCGGGACGGCGAGCGCCTCGATCAGGTCGGCGGGAGGGCCGTGCCGGGCCAGCTCGTCGATCAGCGCGGTGGTCAGCGCCTCGACGCGGGGCAACAGCGCGCGGATCCGTCTCGGCGTGAAGTGCGGCTGGAGCAGCGAGCGCATCCGGGCGTGGTCGGCGGCCTCGGTGTCGTAGTCGCCCAGCGGGCCGCCGAACAGCGCCGACTCCCCGGTGCGGGCGGCGCGGTCCGGGTCGGGGTGGGAGCGGCCAAGCCGCGGGTCGTCGAGCAGCTGCCGGACCTCCCGGTACCCGGTGACCAGCCAGGCCGGGTCGCCGGTTTCGGTGCGGACCGGGTGCACCGGCCCCTGGGCCTGCAGCGCCCGCAGTTCCGGCGGGGCCTGCAGCGGGTTGGCCTGTGCGAAGGGCAGCTGAGCGGGGGTCGTCATGCCGGCCTCCTTGTATACGGCTAGTTGTACACTTCTGTGTAAACTAAGCTATATGTATACTCCTCCGTAAACAAGAGGGGAGCTGGACGCCAGTGGGTGCAGGGGGTGCAGGCCAGCCGGTGCGCCGGCTGCGCCGGGCCGAGCGGCGCGAGCAGATCCTCGCCGCCGCCACCCGCGCCTTCGCCCGCGCCGGGTTCGCCGCGACCAGCCTGGACGCCGTGGCGGCCGAAGCCGGGATCACCCGGGTGATCCTCTACCGGCACTTCGAGTCCAAGGCCGACCTGTACCGGGCGGTCCTGGACCGCGCCTGCACCACGCTGGCCGAGGCGGTCGGCACCGGCGACTACGGCGACGAGGCCATCCCGACGCTGGTGCGCGCGGCCGCCGCCGACCCCGGCGGGTTCCGGCTGCTGTTCCGCCACGCCGCCAGGGAACCGGAATTCCGCGACCTGGCCGACAGCCTCACCGCCGCCTCCGTCGAGGTGGCCCGGCACGACCTGGCCAAGCAGATACCCACCGGCCCCTGGCTGGACTGGGCCGCCCGGCTGATCCCCGTCCTCACCACCGAGGCCGTCATCGCCTGGCTGGACGCCGGCCAGCCCGACCCGGGCCAGGCCGCGGAGCGGATCGGCCGGGCCGTGCACGGCGCCATCCAGGCCGCCAGCCGCGCTGACAGGCGATGCATTTAACCGCCGAGCCGGCCGCGTGCTTACCTGTGCCGGAGCGCTCCGCGCTACGTGCCCGCGCGAGCAGCCCGCTGGCTGTCGTGGCCGTTCGTGCTGGTCATGGCACCTCTTTCGCGGCCGGCATCAGATGGCGTCCGGCAGGGTCGGCCAGCCGGATCGCGGCCGCGGCGAGCTGGCCGGCCGCGTCATCGATCTCGGTTTCGGTGGTCCAGCGGCCCGCGGACAGCCGGATCGCGGCCAGGGCGCGGTTCTCGTCCAGGCCCATCGCGATCAGCACGGGCGAGGGCCTGTGCTGGCCGCTGTGGCAAGCGGACCCGGTGGAGGCGGCGACGCCGGGCGTGGCGGCGAGCAGGTCGTGGCCGCGCAGCCCGGTGATGCTGACGTTCAGCGTGCCGGGCAGCCGCCGGTCCGGCGGGCCGTTCAGCTCGACCCGCCCGGGCAGCGCCGCAGCTAGCGCGCGGTGCAGCCGGTCCCGCAGGCCGGCCAGGCGGGCCGCAGAGCCGCTGGCCAGGTCGCCCCTGGCCAGCTCGGCCGCGGCGCCGAGCGCGGCGATCAGGGCGACATTCTCGGTGCCCGCGCGCAGCCCGCGTTCCTGCCCGCCGCCATAGATGACCGGCTCCAGCTCGGTGCCGGACCGCACGTACAGGGCGGCGATGCCCTTCGGCGCGTACATCTTGTGGCCGACCACGGTCAGCAGGTCGGCCCCTAGGCCGGTGACGTCGATGCCGATCTTCCCAGCGCCCTGGGCGGCGTCAACGTGCACCAGGGCACCATGCGCGTGTGCGGCCGCCGCGATCTCCCGGACCGGCTGGATCGCGCCGGTCTCGTTGTTGGCCAGCATCACCGACACCAGCGCCGGCCCGGCCGCGGCCGGGCCTGGGCGCAGCGCGTCAGCCACCGCCTCCGGGTCGGCCAGGCCAGCCCTATCCACCGGCAGGCGAGTCACCTGCGCGCCGTGCCACCGTGCCAGGGCCTCGCAGCTGGCCAGCACGGCCGGGTGCTCTGTGGGCTGGGTGATAACCCGCGGCCTGCTGCCCGGCGCGCGGCGCAGGGCCGCGAGGACCGCGCCGCGGATCGCCAGCTGGTCCGCCTCCGACCCGGACCCGGCGAACACGATCTCGTCCGGGGAGGCGCCGATCAGCGCCGCGACCTGCTCACGCGCCCGCGCGACCGCCTGCCGCGGCCGGTCAGAGTAGGCGTGACCACTGGACGGGTTGCCGAACCACTGATCCCAGTACGGCCGCGCTGCCTCCGCTACCCGCGCGTCGACCGGCGTTGTTGCGTTGTAATCCAGGTAGATCGGCCCGCCCGGCCACCCGGGCGGCCGTCCGTCGCCGACCGCGCCGGGACGAATCTCACGCCCCATGCCGACATCCTCCATTATTATTTGAAATATTGTAACAAGGCCGATGCGTCGCATCGCATGGAGGTCACGGCAGCGCCCGGGGACGGGCAGGGGTCGCTCATGGTGTGTGTCTATGCTGCCGCGGCTGCCTGGGACCGCGTGCGCTGGTATTCGGCCGGGTCGAGGATTTCAAAGACCGCCTGGCCGGTGGCGAGGACACCGCGTGCGGGCGCTGACAAGCGGGCGGTGTTCGCCGAGATCCTCCGGGTGCTGCGCCCGGGCGGACGACTCCAGTTCGCCGACATCGCCAACGGCCGCCCCGTGCCAGCCGAGGCGCTGCGCGACATCGACCTGTGGACCGGTTGAATAGCCGGCGGGCTGCCCCTTGCGGGCTGGCAGACGATGCTGCAGTACAGCGGGTTCACCGACGTGGTGATCGGCGAGGCCGTCGACACCTTCGGCGGCGCCACGGGCGAGGACAAGGCCCGCGCATTCGAGGTGTACGGCTACGCGTTCATGGCAGGCCGCCCGCCTGGCTGATGGTTTCCCGAGTGGAATCGTCAGTTGAGCGCTGGCTGGGAGCTGTCGCGCTGGCTGGATGAGACGACCTGCAGCGCCTGCGCCGGGGTCAGGTGCTTGCCCTCGCGGTAGGCGGCAGCGAAGGCCGCGGTGCCCAGAACCCGTGCCAGCGACCGTTGCAGGTCCTC
>Ga0207646_10001269_pt1 | contig 31628 bp, 15 predicted proteins | sample KBSK5502metaG_FD_184343 | JGI IMG/M metagenome (GOLD analysis project Ga0207646, IMG submission 184343) | Corn, switchgrass and miscanthus rhizosphere microbial communities from Kellogg Biological Station, Michigan, USA - KBS K5-50-2 metaG... | ecosystem: Host-associated > Plants > Roots >... | reverse complement strand
CGAGTCCATGAACAAGCTCTACGAACCCTCTCAGGAGGAGGTGGTGCAGGCTCTGCTCGAGCTACAGAGCGCATAGGATGTCAGAGGAACTGCGCGACCGGATTTACACCACTTCGCGCGACATGACCAGTTCAGGAACCGCGTGCTAGGCCAGTTGGAGATGCGGTTAGCCAGCTTAAATCCACCGGCCTTCGCTGGGCTCCGGGCCCGCAAAGCTCTGCACTACTAGCTGAGTAAAGCGGATAGGCAGATGCCGTGACTATGTCCAATTGCTGCCGGGTGTCCTTCAATGTGGGGGGTCCCCACTGCGACATGGTTGTGGGTCAGCGCCAACACCGTGGCAGCCGGGGGACCCGCTGCTCCGACACCGACTAGATCACGCGAGGGGGGATTTCAGTGGCCAAGGTTCAAGGCAATGTGTCTGACCGGCATTTGCGGGTTTAGCTGAGATTGCTGTGCGGCCGCCCTCCTGAAGGGGTGCCGCACCGCTATTAGGTCCCTTGACGCCTGTTGTAACTGAAGGCATAGTGAACGGGGGAGACGGGATCGGTGGGAAGGCGGCGCACGATATGTGTACTTAAGGCGCTCCGCTCAGCTGTGGGTTCGGTTCCAGTCGGATTCGGTTTGGGAGCAAATTTTCCAGACGTTATCGACAAGATCTCTCATAACGGCATTTCGTCAATTGAGGAATTAGTGTCTGTCCTCGGTTTCACAGCACTCACGCTCACGGCAACAGCGTGGAAGGATCTGGTCAAATGTTTCAAAGACGGTAATCCTGGCTCTGGCGGTGATGTCCGTCAAGCGTCAGGAAGTGGTGGCGTTGGACCGCACACATTACTGGCAGGAGCACTGGGAGAATGCCGCACTTGGATTCTAATCTCGGGTGCGGCGGGTCTGGTGTTAGTAGACGCGGCTACGTCGCCTGCGAAGGGTGTTTACGTGGTGCTTGCTGTTGTTGGCTACCTTCTTTGGTTGGTCGCGGTTGGCGATCAATTGAGTGAGTGGCTGGTCCGAGGGGGCCCAGGCGAAGACAGACCTATGCCAATCGGCATAGGGCGCAGCTAGCGTGGCGACTGAGTCGGCTGTGAGGCACACCTCTTCATCTGCGGCAACAATCAAGCCGCAACCGGAACGGCGGAGTACTCACGCAGCAAACCCCCACGCGCGAGCGCCAATGCACCGCTGTTGGTGCGACAACGGATCCGATCCGGCAATCGGTGTTCTCAAGTCCAGGCTCCGATGTGGTCGGGCCCCGTTGTAGTGTTCGATCCACTCTCGCATCACTCGCTCCAGGTGAAGGCGCCCGATGATCAGCATCTAGTGGATGCACTCCCGGCGGCCAGAGCCGATCTGCCGCCGACCGACAGCTCGTCGTCGGCCGAAGGCTACCCACTTCCTGCGCATCAGCTCCCGACGCCAACCTAACACGGTCTCCGGCTCGAGCAGCCCACCCAGCGCCGGATGCGAGGCCAGGCGGTGGAAGGCGGCCATGATCGCGCGATCGGCAGGCGTCAGCTGGGGCCGATTGATTTGGTGCCGCAGGAGTCCTAGCTGATGACGCAAAAGGAGCAGCTCCGCTTCCGGGTTCTGGACTCGCAGCCGAACGTCGGCGATGTCCAGCAGGGGGCGAAGGCACGAGTAAACCAACGCGACTAATCACGGCTGGGTAGCCAGAAAGTAATTCCAGTAGTCATTTACCTGGTCCAACTCCATGTTATTAGAAGTCGCTCGGTGGCAGGCCTGTTGGCTCACCGATATCAATGATTCGAGAACCTGCGGCCATCTCGTTTGTAATCCAACGCTTATTGAACAAGAGATCGATCTTCTACCAGTAGCTACAGCCTCCAATGCTTGGGGCGATGGTTGTCAGGCACTTAACACATCACTTGACAGGGCCTGCCGGCCGATCTACGGTTAGCGCGATCAGGCCCCGGCGGAAATGGAGTCGTCTTCGGTCGGACATGGCGGAGCGGCGTCCGTCAATCGACGAACTGAGCATTGGCTGACGGCCCACCACCTTGTCGCGCCTCGGTCGGGACGCGCCGGCCCTGTGGGAGATCGTTGTGGTCCGTCTTGAAGCGAGGTAAGAGGAGTCATGGCGAAGGGCCCGTCACGAAGGAGTGAAGCCAGGAGAGCGCTCGAGTTCGTTTTGCCTTTCGAGGGTAAGCCGGAAAAAGAGCTCGACCTTTCCGCATACGCCTTTGATCAGAACAGTGAATTGCTGACCGTCTCGAAGGTGGAGCGGGGCGTGGCCTCGATAGAGCTGACAGACGAACAGGCGGCCGGAGCGAGGATCGTCTTCGGCCCGACAGTCGGCGACAGGCGGATTGGGCAGCCAAGCCTCGAGGGATTGAAGCGCTTGCGAGCCTATGAGCCGGCATTCGCATTCGATCCCAAGGTCGGCCGCTATGAAGTGCTGGCGGCCCCGGACTGGCTATGGCGCTGGTGGCTGTGGTGCAGCTGCCGAGTACAGGGGCAGGTTGTGAGGCCGCTCACGGTCGAGGGCATCACCACGGATATGCCGGTGTGTAACGCGCGTGTACATATCTGCGAAGTGGACTCATGGTGGTGGCTGATCACCCGAATTCCTGACGACGTCGTCATTCGGATTCGGGATGAGCTCCTTGCAGCGATCCAGCGGCCGTTCCCTCCGCTTCCGGATCCCGGGCCTGAGTTCAAATTCGACTCTGCGGTCATCGACCCAACGCCTGAAAAGATCGCGAGGATGAACCGCGGCCCTGGGGACACCCGACTTGACAAGCCGATGGGGACGTCTGGTGCTCTGGGTAGGTTCGCGACCCAGACTGCAGCCATGTCGGAGATCACCCTTCCCACTCCGCTTGATCCGACCACTCGTTCCCAGCTCTCTTCGCGCTCGCTGCAGACGGTGCGGAACGCGATCATCGCCAACGTGGATCTGATCCGGCCCTGGATCTGCTGGTGGCCTTGGCTGTGGCCGTACTTCTACTGGTGCGACGAGATGGCGGTCGTGCAGACCGATTCGCAAGGCAACTTCGACACGACCATTTGGTACCTGTGCTTCGACGACACGCCTGACCTCTACTTCTGGGTCGAGTACTGCATCGGCGGAGTGTGGACAACTGTCTACGACCCCGGCTTTTGGTGTGGGACCTACTGGGACTTCGCTTGCGGCACGAATGTGGTGCTTCCCGTCAACGATCCCAGGGTTCCATGGTGCGGTGGGCCTCCCCCACTTCTAGGAATGCAGGTCGCTGTGCTCTCGATCGGTCATGAAAAAAGCCTCCACCAGATCCAGGGCCAGGCGGCCGGGACCGCCGAAGGTTTGGCCTCCGACGGGCGTCCTTTTGGGGCGAGCCTGGAGCCGACTGTTTGGTTCAGCCAGGACAACTTGATCGCAGCAGGGATCACCCACTACCGGTGGTCTTACCGCAGGCTGGGGTCGCTTGGCTCCTGGACCGTCATGGATCGGCAGGTGATCCGCCACTACGCAATGATCGATGGCCTCGGAAACCTCACGTTCAAGCCCTATCTGCTAGGCCCGGATCCCGCTCCCGCGATCGCCGGCTTCAACCTGTTCAAGATTCAACCCACCGCCCCGCCGCCAGGAAGCTTCGGATGGACGCCACAAGTGGACGCCCGAGAGAACACGGCAAGCGCCTTTTTCCTCTCGCACACGCTGGATGGCGGGGACGCCACGACCGCGGCCGGACAGTACGAGCTGAAGCTCGAGCTGTTCGACGGCGCGGGCAACCTGATCAACTGGACAGACGCCGGTGTGGTGGCAAAGGTGCCAACTGTTGATGCGCCGTTCGGAGTAGGGAGTGTGCCGACGACGACGCCGGCTCCCGAACATCTCATCCTGGATGGTCTCGGCAAGACCGTCGCATTCAGGCTGGTTTTACACGTGGACAACAACGTATGTCAGGCGGCCATACACCCGGTGAGCATCGCCGGATCAACGATGGATCCGTGCGGATTCATCAAGTACCACGCGGGCTCGCAGGTCCACGTCTCGTTCCTTGCCAGACACCCTAATGACTTCGCGACGTTCACGTTCGTGACTGACAAGGGCACCACCGGCGATGTCCTGGCGGCAACCGTGAGCGGCTCAGTGACAGGTCCCACGATCAACGGGTTCACGAGGGTTGCCGCCAGCGAGTGGGCGAAGGACATCCTTGTGAGCGATCTGTTGGGCGGCTGCGACAAGGCTGCTTTCGCCGAGACCCTCCACGTATACGCAATGGCGACTGACGGTTGGTCGATCCTGACCTACCTGGACCGGGACGCCACGCCGCAGGCTTACGCGCTGGAGCCTGGCCCGTGAGCCGGTCTCCCGTTGGAAACGCTCAGTGAGGTCTCGGCCGGCACAATCCCGCCGAGACCTGAATCGGTGGACGCATGACTGAGGAGGTATGAAAATGGAGAACGTCTTTCGGTTCGAATCGTCGCCGGCCAGATCGTTTGCAGCCGGCACATTGCACCGAGCCAGCAAGCGGAACTTTCCCGTGCTTCAAGGAATGGCAATTCAAGCGTTGCATCTCAAGACAGGAGCAGTCCGCGAGCCGCACATTCACCCGAATGCGCATCAGCTGGACTACTGCGTGGGTGGCAGTGCGACGGTAGGAATCATTGGTCCGGAAGGCGATCGGCAGCTGTTGGAGTTGCAAACGGGAGATATCTCGTTTGTGCCCCAAGGATTCGTGCACTGGATAGAGAACACCGGCCAGGGCGAGCTTCACTTCCTGGTCGTTTTGTCCAACCCGGAGCCAGAAACGATTGAGCTGTCTGAGATGTTGGCCGGAGTTCCACGGTCGACCCTCGCCAAAGCCCTCGGCGTTTCGGAAGAGCTGCTCGAACGGATGCCAAAAGAGACGGTGACGATCGGGGGCGTCATGTAAGAGCCCCGCCAGCGGACGCTTAGCCGTCCAAAAAATCAGGATCAGCGGTGATCCTGTTCTGCCAAGAGGGCAAGACGATGGCTGGCGACCCAGTCTCGACCGTTCAGAGCGACACGAGCGCGAGCTACGACGTTGCCGTGGTTGGCGCCGAACTTACGGGTTTGGCAGCCCGAATCTACCTGCGGCAAACGGGATTTCGGTTATCTGCATCGAACCCGATCCTTTTCCGCGCGTGCGCGTCGGCGAATCCTGTGACTGGTCGACACCTGCCTTGCTCAGGTCTCTTGGCCGGCAATGCGCCGGTCGACGCGACCGGTTGCCCAGCCCCTCCAGGCCGTCGCCTTCATATTTCGCCAGCCAACCGTGGATGGTTTGCCGGCTGACTCCCCAGTCTCTGGCCACCTGCGTGATCGTCTGACCCAGGGCCAGCACCGCCTCGACCGCTTTGTACCTTTGCTCTGCCACGCTGATCTCCCTCATGCCAGGGAGTGTCAAGGATCAGCCGAAGTAGCTGTAAAGCATCAGCCGAACTAGCGACAAACATCAGCCGAAGGCCTTTTGTCGCCCATCAGCCGAACTTGCACAGTAGCGCCAAATGACACCGTTTGCCATCTGCGTTGCTATGCGCCACAATCCATGTTGTTGTAGTATGAGGCTACAATGTTGACTGTCCCGGAAGCAGCCCGTCGCATCAAACGCGATCCTGAGACTGTGCGGCGCTGGATTAGATCCGGCCGCCTCAAAGCGACCAAGATCGGAACCCAACATGTAATCGACGAGGACGAGCTGGCCGGACTAACTAAGTTGAAAGCTACTTTACCTTTGCCGGCTGGATGGCGCCGGACAGCGACACGCCAGGAGATGCCCGACGTCCTGGCGGCAATTCGTTCATCGCGAGCCGGCCGCTGAGTGCTGGTCGTCGACGCAGCGGTTGTCGTCACCGCATGCCTGGCCGAGGCCGGATTTGACCCGTTAATCAAGGAGGAGCTCATCGCTCCGCATCTGATGTGGTCGGAGGCCTCGTCCGTGTTGCACGAACTGAGGTGGCGCAAGGAGATTTCGAGCGACCTCGCGACCATCGCTATCGACCGATTGGCAGCGGTCGACGTGAGCGCGCGCCGTCCCAAGGGATTAACCGCGGAGGCGTGGCGAATCGCGGATCGGCTCGGCTGGGCCAAGACTTATGACGCTGAGTATCTGGCGCTTGCTCGATTGCTGAGGTGTCGGTTGCTAACGACAGACGCGAAACTAAAGAGGGCGGCTGCGACGATCGTCAACGTGGTTGGACCAACTGATCTGTAGCTCCGGATGGCGCGTAGTTATCGCGAGCTTGCAGGCCCTCCCCTCTAAATTAGTTTTACGGAGGCGCAACTGCGACGACCGTGTAGTCGATCCGGACGCTACCGTCGGCCGCCGCGCCGGTCGCCGTGATAACCCAGGTCCCGGCCGAGTCGGTAGCGGGGATCTGGATTCGGTCGACGATCGCCCCCAGGCGTTGGCGGTGACGGTGTCGACGGCCTGCGTCCCAACGTCGACCGTGACCGTGGCCCCGGCCTTGTACCCGCCGCCCACGATCGTCAGGTACTGGCCGGCCATCACCATCGCGCTGCTGTCGTACAGCGTCGCGTTCTCCACGTTGACACCGGTCGCGCTCAGGTTGATCAGCAGCTCATCGACGGTGCCGTCGTCCAGGGCCACCTGGACGACGTGGTCGCCTGCGGCAAGCCCTGACGTCATCAGCATGAAGATGTACTGCTGCTGCGTCGGATCCCAGCGGAAGAGGTTGCCGTTGTTCGAGCCGTCGGACGCCGCGGGCGATCCGTCGATGGTCAGCGTGGCGACGGCGTTCGTCGCCGGGACGCCCCGGCCGTCCGAAAGCCGGACCTTGACCGGGAGGTTGCCGCCCAGCGCGTAGCTCCCACCCAGCGTCAGCGGCTTCTGGAATCCGCTGTACTGGTAGGAGGACGAACCAAGCTGCGATGGCGTCGCTGATGTTGCCGGCGTTGTCTCTGGCCGTCACCGAGTACGTGTAGAAACCCGCTCCGCTTGCCGACGCGGGCCTGGTCAGCGTGGCTACGACCAAGGCTGCGTTCACGCCCGAGCCCGAGTCGGTGACCGTGAAGCCGGGCGTGGGCCCGCCGTTGAGCCTGTAGACGGCCAGGTTCGTCACCCCCGTGATGCCGATCGCCGGCGGAGTGGTGTCCTGCACAGTGACCGCGAACGTCTGGACCGTCCGGTTGCCCGCGCCGTCGGCTGCGGTCACCGTGACCGGCGTCGTCCCGGGGGCGAAGGTCGTCCCCGACGCCTGGGAGTAGGTGAGCGTGATCGGCCCGACGGCGTCGCTCGCCGTAATGGAATAGGTCACCACCGCAGCCGCCGGGCCGGTCTGCTCGACGACCATCGTGCCCGGCACGGTCAACGAGGGGGCCGTCGTGTCCCGGACCGTCACGGTGAACGTCTGTACCGGCGACCTGTTGCCCGCCCCGTCCACCGCGTACACGGTGACCGCGGTCGTGCCGAACGGGAGCAGCGAGCCGTTACTGATGGAAAAGACGAGCAACACCGGTCCCACCGCATCCGTCGCGCTCGCCGTGAAGGTCACGTAAGCGCCCCGCGGGCTCGTCGCCTCCACGGTCATGCTCGGCGCAGTCAAGACCGGCGAGGTCGTGTCGCGGACCGTCACATTAAAGGACGCGACGGCCTGGTTCCCCACCGCGTCGGTGGCCCGGATGAGGACCGCGGTCGTGCCCAGCGGGAAGGTGCTTCCCGACGATGGGGCGCAGATCACCGTGACCGGCCTGCTTACCGCGTCGTCCGCCATCGGGCATGCGAAGGTCACGAGCGCACCCGTGGGGCCGGTCGCTTCGACGGTCATGTCGGACGGGACGGGCGACGTGAAGAATGGAGGCGTCGTGTCCTGGACGACGACGGTGAAGCTCGCCGTGGCGTAGTTGCCCCCCGCGTCGACGGCCGTCACCGCCACCGCGGTCGTGCCCAGCGGGAAGACGGAGCCCGGAAGCGCGCTGGGCCGTCGAGCGTGGGCGGCCGAGCTCGGACACGTGCGAACCGCGCTGCCCACAGCGTCGCGGCGGGACGGAGCGAGTCAGTCGGAGTCGTGATACTCGTTCCGTGCCTTCTTCCACTTGACAGGCGAGCGGCGACCGCTTGACAGGCGAGCGGCGACGGCGCAGCATCCGTGGACCAGGCGGCGTCCAGGCACTCACGCAGGGGGTGGTCTAAATGCGCCTTTCGTTCTCACAGTTCGGCGCCAGAATGTTCGGCGCCCCGATGATCAGACTGTCTCTCGCCGGGTTGCTGGCCGGGGCCCTCGCCGCCGTCAGCCTGGCGGCTTCCCCCACGCGGGCCTCGGCAGGCGCGCCTCCAGCGCTGCTCGACCGCAACGTGGGGTCGGTGATGAACCCGCTGGTGATTCACAACCTCTACTGGGACACCATGTGGGACGCCGACAACCCGGGGATGTCCATGGCCCAGATCGACGACGCCACCCGGGCGATGGTCGGCAGCGGTTACTTCTCGAAGCTCGGGCAGTACGGCGTAACGTCGGTCGCCTTTTCTGGATCGCACCAGGCCGGCGCCAGCTGCGGCACGGCCGCGGCCACGGTGACTTATCCGGACCTGAGCAGCTTCGTGCTCTGCGAGAAGCACTTCTTCAACATCGCCCCGAATGGGAGCCAGGGCGTCGTCTACATGGTCTACGCGCCCCAGAGCACTCAGTTCAACATGAACTCGAGGATCTGCCTGCCGACGCCGCCGTTCCCCGCCAACACCTGCCTGACCCTTGCTTTCCCCACCTCCTGCGCCCCAGGCGTGCCGGGCTTCGGCGGGTTCCATTTCCAGACCCTTCCGAGCGTGATCCCGCTTGACGTGACTCAGGTCTTTGGCGCCGTCTTCACACAGTGCGCCAGCAGGCTCAACCAGGCAACGGAGGCAGGTTCCCACGAGCTGGTCGAGGCGACGATCGATCCACTGCCACCCTTCGACTGGATCGACACCACCGCCAGCAACCCCTTCATCAACGGTGAGGCCTCCGACCTTTGCTCTGCGGGCGTGGGATCTCCCGCGCCGGGACCGATCCCGCCGACGTCAGCGAGCCCGCAAGTGACCGGCGTCCTCGGCAGGTACGACGTGGCCTACTACTGGTCCAACTCAGACGGCGCCTGCGTGCCTCTGCCCCACACGATCAGCCTCGCCCAGACCGGCTTGCCTTTCCCGGGCCATGTGACGGTCGACGGCGCGACGCAGACACTGCCGTTCAGCACCAGTGTCGCCGACGGCACATTCCACAGCTTCACGTTCCCATCGCCGGTTTCGGATCCGACGCCAGGAATCAGATACGTGACGTTCGCGCCTTCGTTTGCCGGGACTGTGTCCACGAACATCTTGGAAACGGCGACTTACACCACGCAGTTCCTACTGACCGTCCTGACCAACCCCGCGTTCGTGGCGGGCCTCGACGTGACACTCACGCCAGGTGGTTGGCATGATGCGGGGACGGTCGTCAACCTGACCACCGATGCGCTGGTCGGGATCACCGCCACCGACCGTTATCGCTTCGACTCGTGGTCCGGGGCGACACCCGGCACGGGCACCGCGGCGATGGTGACGATGACCGGACCGCGAACGGTGACCGCGAACTACGTCCTGCAGCACCTGGTCGGCTTTGCCGAGGTTGGCATTCCGGGCGGGGTGGCCTGGTCGGTGACCGTGAACGGCGTTATCAACTCCGGGCCGGCGTCGGCCTGGTTTGACCAAGGCACATCAGTGAACTTTGCGTACCAGACGCCCGTGGCAGACCCGAGCCCCGGTACACGCTACGTACTGACAGGCACCACGCCGTCATCACCGATTGTGGTTACCACGGGCCTGACCGTGATCGGCCGGTACCAGACCCAACACCTGCTGACGGTCTCGACGGTGGGCCTGGGCAGCACTTTCACGACGATCTCCAACGGAGGAGCGGTGCTCGGTACGGCCAACGACACCACGTCCCTCAACGTCTGGCTCCCCGACGGTACCGCCCTTGCGCTGACGGCCAGCTCCGTCGTCACCGGTCCCGGTGGGGTGCAGTTGTTCTTCCAGGGATTCTCACCCTCGCCTCCGGCGACGCTCTCCGCGCCGTTTGCGACCACCGCCTCTTACAGCAACATCGCATCTCTCATCGCAGCCGGGCTCGCCAGCGGCGCCATCAACAATCACGGCGTCGCGCACTCGCTCCTCACGCAGTTCAACAACGCACAGGCCGACATCGCGGCCGGCAACCACCGTGCCGCGCTGGGAGATCTCCGTGCATTCATCCAGCACGTCGCGGCTCAGTCGGGCAAGCATGTCGACCCCGCGCTCGCGCGAACGCTCGAGCTCGACGCGCTCCTCGCTTACCACGAGCAGCTGTGTGCCGCGCTCGACAACGGCCAGGTCAGCCCGTCGCAAGCAGCGCGCGACTACCGCTGGTACGCCGCGCACGTGACCGCCCTGGGAGGAACCCCACTCCCGCCCTGCTGAGCTAGCGCCTTGACCGCCTGGCGACTCGGGTTTGCGAGCCGGCTCGAAGACGATTCGACGCGCTCGCCAAATAGCCGTGAGCTCCACGCACCTCCAGGACCATGACCTCAATTGCAGCTGGCATCTGATGAGGCAATGGGCTGGCCGATGGGAACGGTCACCCAGTCCTTCCATGCCTTCCCCCCTGGTACCGCTCGAGCCAGCGGTGTACCGTCCGTCGACAGACACCCCAGTCGCCGGCCGCCTCGCTCACCGTCCGACCGTCGGCGAGCACTCCCTGGACTGCCTTGTACCTTTGCTCAGTCACGCTCACCTCCCTCATGGGCGGGAGCGTGACAAATCAGCCGAAGGTCCTTTGGGACGCATCACCCGAACTTGCACACGAAATTTGGCTCCCTTAGTGGACGCTCTTCCGACTTCTCTACTCGCGCCGACCTCTGACCTGCGCGATACCCTGGGTGATCGCTAATGCCATGACGGGGCGGACCTATAACTCGCCATCAAGACGCGGTCATGACGGCAAGGATGGCATCGATCTGTCCGACCGCCAGCCTCGTCCCCTCTCCCTTGCCCATTCCGAGCAGCTGCTCCATATCCGCGATGGAAGCGAAACGGGTGATGATGGTCATGGTGGTCTTCGCGGGCGTCTCGACTAGCCGAACCTCGGCCGTCGTGGCCGGCAGCTCCTCGTTCGGTGGGCCGCACCCCTCCTCGAACTCGAGCGACCTGGGTGGATCGACCGAGATGATTCGCCACCACCCGTGGAGCTTCTCGCCATCGGGCCCGGTCATGTAGTAGGTGACCCGGCCGCCTTTGGTCAGAGCGTGGTCGACGAGGGTCGCAGGGTAATTCGGCGGGCCCCACCATCGTTCCAGCTGCCGGGGGTCGGCCCACACTTGCCAGACCCGTTCGACCGATGCATCGAACTCTGAGACGATCGTGAGCGTCAGCGCAACCGAGTCGCGGTCCACAGCAATCACCGTCATGAGCTGGCTCCACCTAATGGTTTGGCGAGAACATCATCCATCCGGTCAAGTCGACCACGCCACAGCAGCTCGAACTCCGCGAGCAGTGATTGCGCCTTTGCGATTGTGTCGATCTCGGTCGTGACGAGCTGCTCACGGCCGTGCCGCGTCAGGTGAACGAGTCCGGCCTCCTCAAGGACGGCCACATGTTTCTGCACCGCTGTCGTGGTCATCGGATACAGGCGCGCCAATCCGGACACTGACAGTGTCCCCTGCATCGCACGGCGCAGGACGTCTCGCCGGGTGGGGTGAGCGAGGGCCCTGAAGACACGATCCGCGTGCTCCTCCTGACGGCCGGTACGACCTACAACCATCTGGTTGTAAGATTACCACGTAACTGACGACAGAGCACTACATGAGGTTGACGACGACGACCAACGTCTCCGTGGACGGCGTAATGCAAGGGCTGGGCGGACCTGGCGAGGATCGCCGTGGCGGCTTCGATCGCGGCGGATGGGCACCGCCCCTTGTCGATCCCGAAACAGCGGACTATCTGAATCAGGTCTACGGTGGTGCAGCCGCGTTTCTCTTCGGCCGTCGGACGTACGAGATCTTCGCCCGCTCTTGGGGAGCAATACGCGAAATGGCCACAAGCACGATCGGCTCCGCGTTGAACAGCCGGCCTAAGTACGTGGTATCGACCACCCTTACCGACCCGCAGTGGACGGGCACGACTGTCCTGCCGGGCGACATCGCCGTGGCCATCCGTGATCTGAAGGCGCAGCAAAAGGGCGACGTGCTTCTGCCCGGCAGCGGTGTTCTCCTCAGATGGCTGCTCGCCAATGATCTGGTCGATCAGTTAGACCTCGTTATCTATCCCGTGGTCATCGGCCAGGGCACGCGGCTGTTCCCTGATTCCGGTCCGGACAGCGCGCTCGATCTGGTCAGCGCGCGTACGACCCCCGGGGCATAGCCATTCACACTTATCGGCCTCTTGGGCGGCGCCCGGAGTACGTAACGTCCTCTGCCCTCCCAGAAAACATCACCTAGCTCCGCTGACCCCATCGCTGTGTTTCTTTGGCTTCCGATTCCCTTCGTCGCTTTCCCGAGGCCTTCTAAGTTGCCTCGAACCACTCGTGATAGGTCTCGTACGCGCGATTAACTCGATTCGCCGAAAGGATGGGGTGCCTCTTGCACGCCGGGCCACCATAGGATTGCTGCCCGGATCAACTCACCGGCACCCATCGGGTTGCTTTCGGCTCCACGGCGGCGGCCGATGCTCAGCATCCGATCTCCCCGTGGCCTCGCCGCGGTGGAAGCTTTTTCAGCGCGGCGCTGAGGACTTCCAAGGTTTGGATATCGAGATCCACCAACTCCTGAGGAGGGTCCCAGAACGATTCGCGCAGCATCTGCCTGGTCTTGATCCCGAGAGCTGTCAGCACTATGGTCTTGACCCGCCGGTCGTTGGGCGGCGTGCGCCGCTCGACCAAACCACGTTCCTCGAGGCGATCCACGAGCCAGGTGGCCATGGATGCATCGCAGGCGAGCCCGTCGGCCATGGCCCGCATCGGCCTCGGCTCGTCGGGATCGAGCATCGAGAGGGCCCGGTAATGGGCGGGGGTCATCCCCAACTCCCGCATTTGCTCGGTTTGAGCCCGACGGCGGAAGTTGGCTGACGAGAACTCCGCCATCAATCTCCACACCTCACCGGCCAGGGCCCGCTTACTGGTGCGCGAACGTGAGGCTGCCATGGTCGCTCCGATGGTATCCGAGATCACGCGAGGTCGTCCAACCTTCCGACGATTGAACCCTTCGATACTTGAATTACTGGACTATTCTGATAGGATCGCATCGATGCGGATAGCTCCGAATTCAGGCCACCCAACGGACGCTCCCGAGACGAGCCGGTGACTATTCGCGTCACGCCGCGCGGCACTCGTGGCAGAGGTTTCCCGCGACTATTCATGAAGGTCTTCAGGCTCTTCGGCGGTCAGCAGATCCGGATGTACCGGCGTGACGGCGGCCAGAGCGCGAGCAAGAGGATGGGGTTCCCCGTTGTCCTCGTGACCACGCGGGGGGCTAAGTCGGGCGAGTCGCGCACGACAGCGGTCGCCGGGTTCCCAGACGGAGAGAATGCTTGGCTCGTGGTCGCCGCGTTGGCCGGAGCCGCCCGCCACCCATCCTGGTTCCTCAACATGGCGAAGCACCCAAACGAGATCTGGCTAGAGGTCGGGCACGAGCGATTCAGGGTTCGTGGCGAGTCGCTGGAAGGGAACGAGCGAACTGAGGCGCTGGCAAGGATCGCGGCGATCTCACCCCGAATTGGTGCTTACCAGGAGAAGACCGATCGGGAGATTCCCATCGTGCGGCTGATCCGCGAAACTGCGTGACTCAGCAATCGGCGTGTAGGTGCGTGTCGGGTCACTGGACGCGCTTTGAGCCGGTTATCAGGCTGTCGACCTAGCCGGCGTGCGTGCTGTGCATGGCGGTTATGCCAACGAGATCGCACTCCAACGATGCAAGGTTTGGTTCGCGTTACGGAAACTAGGGCCCGCCCCCGGTCGGCACGATTGCTATCCCGTTGCTATCCGGTTGCCATCGCTCCAGCGTGTCCGACGCTGAAGTCGAGCGATGCGAATTCGGATTTGGCTCCGGGACAGGGACTCGAACCCTGAACCTTGCGGTTAACAGATCGCTGCGGCCCGTTCAGAGACAGCGATCCGAGTTCGCGGAGTAACGCTGAGTACCACCGAGTGACACCGCTTGGCGCCGGCGTTGCTGTACGAACACGCGCACCAACGCGCTCCTAGCTCGAACGTTCCGAAGAGGATCTGAGCGGGCGGAATAGCCTTGTGCGTCGGTCACGTCACGCCGTAATGACAGACCAAGAAAATGTCTTCAATCGCTCCCGGCTTAAGACGATTGTGTTGGACGCCGTTGATAATCACTGCCTCTTGCAGCTGGTGCGCTTGGTTGAGCAAGTCTGCTTCTTGGATCGTAATCGACCACGCTCCGGGCAATTGCGGCGAGGCGCTGTAATCGACCGCTGCCCACGGCGTCCAGGAGAGAACGTCTCCACTGCTGGTCAGCGTTTCGGGCGCCGAGGTTTTGTCCGGCGCACCGATTGTGATCTTCAAGCCCGAGGCCGGCGAGATCTTGTTTACTTCGACGAAGGCATCACCGACTCGAACGTATGCATCCACGGAAGTGACGCTGATGGTGTTGCCACGGAACCGATAGGGGAACCGTTCGGGACCAAGGATCACCTGGAGGTGATAGGCCGTGCTCGCGTCGTCGGGGTGAAGGAATTGAAACCACTCGTTCGAGAACTCGTGTCTCGAGCTGCAGAGCCTCATCAACTCCAACTCATAGGGAATGCTGGGATCGGTGCCGTTCATGGACGAGCCGGTCGCACCGTCGTACTTCACCGCCAGCCTAGCCGCCGCCTTGAGCAGGTTGCCGCCATCGCGGGCCGTATAGCTCATCCGCACAATCAGGTCGGAAATCGTTTCGAAATCGATTGCGTTGGTATCCTTGGGCAGTTCGATTCGCCAACGAGACACGGCGCCATTGAGCTCGAACGGCAGATACCGCTCGTCTCTGAAGTTGAGCTCGAACATTCCGCTGTCGTTCTGCCCATGGCTGGTAGCGATCGACTGAGTGGCTGACAGCCTGACCAGGAAGTGTGAGGGGTCCGTGTAATTGGCGGGGTCACTGTCCATGCGGATCTGGTTCTTCAACAGGGTGAGCGTGCAGTTCAGGCTGGTGTTAGGCCCTACGACGCACGGGATGGACAGGGCAACGCTCTTTAGGCGACGCATGTAGTGACCGGGGTAATCGACGTCGAACAGGGACTCCGGAACATCGATCTCACAACTGCCGGTCTCCCGAAGCTGGATCAGGGCCAGACCGTCCAACTGGGCAAGTGAAATGTTCTTGACGATCTCGTACTCGCGTTGGTTCTGGTCGAGATACGCCATTTCTAGACGCTTGAGGTCGTAGTAGAGCCGCTCGCCGGCCAGCAGACCCTTGTTCAGGTTGTCCCAGTAGCCAAAGCGGACGAAGGTCGAGTCAGTCACACCCCGCTCGAAGCGAAATGCTTTCTCGGCGCGTTGAGCGAGAGTGTAAGCGAGCTGGTAACACTGGAAATACACCCCTGATACCTGGCCGATCATCCAGTTGTACAGGTCCTGACTGGTGTACTTGGTACGGAGGAAGCTTTCGACGGTAGCCGCATTGGCGATCTGCTGGTCGTGGCTGTCGAGGTCAGCCTGAGTGGCGTCAATCCTTGCTTGGGCAGCTGTCTGCTGCTGGAGGACCTGGTCCATCTCTATGCGTGCCAACTCGGCCTGGAGCGCCCAGTCCAGGGAGCGACGCTCCCAGCCGCCTTTGATCGATGCCAGGTTGGCGTTGTAGGTGTGCAAGGATGCAATGAAGCTGAAAACGCGGCTGTAGGCGCTCAGTGCTTGAGCGATGTTGCTGCCGCCGAATGTAGCGGTCACCACTGGGCTCGCCAGTCCGCTTACTCCGAGATCGAAGTTCGGGATGAGGGCCATCTCCGAGCCCAAGATATCGATGCCCTGGCTGACCTCCTGAGCCGTCTGCGCCTGGCCCAGCTCGAGCAGTTGCTGGCTCTCAAATTCCGAGCGCTGTTCAATCAGGTTGTAGAACGTGTACCTCGCGTTGGCAAGGTCGAATGTCTTCTGCAATCCGGCCAACGTCGCGTTGGCCTCCTCCAGCTGGTGCTCCTTAATATGACGCGAAAGACGCAACAGATCGGTCTCCTGGCCGGCCCGCAGTGTGGCGAGGGCTTCCGCGTCGCGCTTTTCAAGGGCACTTAGGAGCGAGGCGCCCAGAGAGCGGACTTCGGCGCAGAGCTCGAACGCTTTCTGGATCATATAGCTAAAGCGGTAGTACGGAGCTGGCACATTGAGGTCTGTCAATGTGCCGGCGCTGGCGCTCCCTGCGGTTCGGCCCGCGACGAGCTGACCAGGATCAACCAACGCCTCGAACAGGGGCAGCGACTCGACGACGCCCTTGATGTTCATGCAGTTCCGAATCTTGTTGAGTCGGTCGTCGACAGTGTCCCAGTAGCCCATCAGGGTGCTGTTGCGCGGGATGCAGAAGTAGAAGGTGGGCTCTAGATCTCCCCCGCTGTTCGCGTTCACGTTGCCGGGGCCGCTATTCAGTTGCCCGCTGTACGGGATCGCATTTTCCAGGTTGACATTCACGTTGGCGAAAGCGTCGAGATAGGGCCATAGATCGTTGTATGTCTGATCCTGGATGGTGACCGACTCAGGTATATCAGGGGGCCGCGGACCGAGGATCTGATGCGCCAGCATGTAGAGGAGAGTCGCTTCTTCGATGGTCTCGCGGGTGTTCTGGTTGAAAAGGTAATCGCCCCACGCGATCAAGTTGTCCAGATAGCGCATGACTACGTTCTTTTCAAAGGCGGCCAGGCGAATGCGGGCAACGCGGAAGGGGTCGAAGGGATGGGTTTGCCAGTCGGCTAGCTGGCGCAACATCGCAGGATCCTGGTTGTCGATTAGGTTGAGGAGGTCTTGGATGTTTTGGGGATCGGTGTTCAGATAGAAGGGCAGAAACTTCCAATAACGTTTTGGCGCTGGATCGCCCGAGCTGGTCGTTGGGTCAAATATGTAGTGGAGCCACCTTTGCGCCTCGGCGAACTGCTGCTCCTGGGTCAGTCGTCCGGCGATCAGCAGTGGCGCGTAGAAGAACAACTCCCAGTTGTAGATCGCGTACGGCGCGCCGTAGCTGAAATCCACGTTGTCGACCGGCTCCGGTAATGCCACGTGGTTGGTTGGCAGGTAGACGTTGTGGAAGATGGTTGTGGCGTTCCGCCAGATCGTGGCGGGTTCCCCCAGGGTCTGGTTGTTTAGTGTTAGAAGACCAGCGATTCCCAGCCCGTTGAGCTCACCGATGAAATCGCACACGTACGGGTGGAAGTGTTCGAAGAACTGCAGGTCCAGCGAGCGCGTGTTGCGATCAATAGCCCATTTGTTCCATAGCTGCATTGTGTCGATGGCCGGCGGGGCGAGCGCAGACCGGCGGGTCTGATCAACCAACGCAGGCGCCACGACATCCTCGGTGAGGGGATCGGTGCCTCGCGGACCGATTATGGCTCCGGATTCGGCGCTACGACTAGTAGTCGTAGAGATCGGCGCGAGGCCGGCCACCGCAGGCACGCCTGGCTGTCCGGTGGCCAAACCAACACTGGCCGGCGGAGAAACGACCACGGCCGGGGGCTGCGAAATTAGCTCTGTCATCAGAGCCCCAACCGGTGCCTGGCGCATGAGGGGAGTGATGGCCTCCGGATGGGCGAGTCGTTGGGACGACTCGTACCATTGCTCAACTACAAAGTAAGTGCGCTGCATATCCTCGTAGAAGAATGGCGCCTGTTCCTGGAACTGGTGGTACTGCGACGGATAAGCAACTCTGTAAGGACTGGGAGCATTGCCGAGCGTTGGAACGTTGGTTGCTTCCTTAAGGATCTGCGGGAGTGACGGATCGTCCTGCGAGACCCCCCAGACCAGGACCAGCGGCGCCACGCTCTTAGTTTTCTGGTCGTAATTGCCCCAGAACATTTGATCCCGCGGAAAGGTGCTGCCTGGAACGGTCATCCCAGGCTTGACGCCACCCGGCACGATCATCCAGTGTCCGCTGCTTATGTCTCTAGGTTCACTGGTCACGGTGCCGCCGCATCCATTGAATCGGAATGCAATCGCACCCCGACTGAACCCGAAAAGCTGAAGGACTACAACGAGGTCACCGTTCAGATCGAGCCCCGTCTTCAAGTTGAACAAGTCCGAGGTAGATTCAACGGTTGCATCGTCCGCAAATACCATGGGAATCGCGCTGGTCTTGGATACTCGTTTGGGAGTCCACCGGTCCTGTCGCTTCTCGCTCCATGCGAGCTGTACGTGCCAGCGCGGTATCGGATGCTCACCTGGGCCAGGCGGGTTCGGCAATTTCGGTGGGTCTGGCTTCTCGGTCCAGATTGGCCAGATGAGATGAAGGCGATCATTCCAAACGACGGCTACAAGTTGGTTGCCCTGAATGTCCAAGCCGACGCTCTCCCATGGAGTCCACTGGGCCCCCTGCTGGAGTTGGCGATAGTAATAGTTGTAAGGGCTGTTAAACGTGCGGCCGATGACGTGCATGACGTTGTTCGCTTCATCTAGGTACATGGTGCGGATATCGAGGCGGGCCACTACATCGAGCTTCTCCAGGTACGTCCCCAAAGCTTGCTCGGCGGTATCGGGTGTAACGTCGCCCTGCCGTAGCTCCGATTCCATCTCCTTGAAGAACTCCGTCTTGTCATCACGCAACTCAGGCACCAGCCAGTTCTCTGGATAGAGAAAGACCATCCGATTGGCAGCCCACGTCTGATAGTGCTTCATCCAACTCCATCTGACGGTTTCGATCGAGGTTGGGGGAACGTCGTCGGGCTGGTCAGGATCCCGCTCCAGGTTGAGGAGGCAGCGCTGTACGAAAAGTTGGACGCTGGCGATTGCTTGCTGAATGCGCGAGGTCACCATGCACGAGCCCATCTGGACGTCAACGAGAAATTTGTCGAAGAGCTGCGAGGGATCGACGAAGCCCTCTTGGCCCATCACGTATCCGACCAGCGCCCGTTGCCGCATAGCCCGTAAGCGGTCGTTGGTAAGCCGCGCCGCTGCTGCCCATTGCGATTGGTCGTACCCTGCTTTGGCCGCCTCGCGCATTTGGTCGGCGTCGGTGGCCGTCAGCTCGGGCTTTGCCAGCTTGAAAAGAGCCGCAGCTGAGGCGCCAAGCCTGTTCAGGACTGATATCGCACGCTGCACCCGCAGCACTTCGATTTCGTTCCTAAGTTGGTGAGCGGTCAAGTTGAATGCCTCGCTCGCTACGAGTGAATCGACCCGTTGGGCATCCCAGCCACTCGCCTGCTCGAGAGCGGCGATTGCCGCGGGAAGCGATCCTGTCGATGCTGCCGAGAAGACCTCAATGAGTGTTGCTGTGCCCCCTGACAGGCTCTGGCGCAGACCGAAATACGCGGCCACGCGCCGCCACGCGGCAAACAAAGCCGGCTTGTACGTCGCCGCCGTGTCGGGCAGCGCATTGAAGTCGAACCCACCAAAATCGACACCCTTGCCTGCCAGGTAGCTGATCTCCGTCGCAGTCAGCTTGAGGCGCAGCGCAAGCAGGCCAATTCGACCGAGGTAGCGGTATGACGCACCGGCCATATCGAGAAAGTCCTGGACATACAACTGATTGCTCGGGATGACCGCAGGCGCGGTCGAGGTGTTCGCCCAGGAAAGCGACAGTCGTGCATGTGGATTGCCCGCCGAACTGTTCGCCTGATACTCAAGTTTTGCGTCGACCAGCTGTCCGGCTACCAAAGCCACCGTTGCCGTGTACTTCGAACTCCCACCGTTCCAATGGTCGATAACCTTTTTGCCGCCGATCCATAGAACTACGCCGCCGACGAGCTCGACGATCAGCTCGTGGTTTCCGGTTTGGCGAGGAAGGAGTTTGCCTGACCATCGCGCACTGAACTTGTCAGGCGGAATGCCGGGTGCAGGCGCAGCGCCTTGCCAGTTGAAGTCGATAACCGGGTCGAGCCTCGCATGGGGTACACCGGTTAGGTCCTGGGACGCGTAATACGCAACCCCCAACCCGCTATGCCTGAGCAGGAGGAAGTCAACCATCGAGTCCCACATCGGTGACCGGCGAACGATGCTCAAAAGGAGTTCCGCGATGTCCGGTGCCAGACCAAAGGCCGACTCCAGGGCCGCTGTGACCACTTTCCGGCTCTGGCTTTCGAGTAAGAAGGCTAAGAGATTGCTAAGCACGAATTCCAGGTTTAGCTGTTGCTGCTGCGGGCTCGGCGTTGTCGCGGTTACCAGCTGAATCTTCGCCTGCTTGGCGTCCAGGAATTGAGCGAAGTGGAGGTCTATGAAGACTCCTTGGTCGGCGACCGTCAGATGTGAAGTGCCGAGTGTGATTCCTATTGCTTGATCAGTGAGCGAGGCATCCATGGCCTCGGGCAGCTTTCGAGCCAGGAGGTCGACTGACGGAGAAGGGGGCATCTGGTTCTCTGCGGCGATAATCCGCAATGTTTTCGCGAGAGTAAGGACAGCAGTCGCCACCTGGTCAGGACTAAGGTCCATGGCGGTTAGCTCGTCTGGTACGTGGTGGTATACGTATCCGAGCTCTGCGAGCTTCATCGGCGACCCGGCGACATCGTCCACCGCGGCCAGGAAGTCGACTGTCGAACGCGGCGACGCGGCCACGAATGGGTCAATGCCTGTCAGCAACTTGACGGAATGAATATCTCGAACGGAGCGAATCGGCCCGCCGGCAGCCTTAAGCGCTCGGGCAAGTAACGCACATCGCTTGAGCGACGAGAGGTTTGCAAGGGTTACGGTATTGCCGACACCCGAGAAACCCGTGCCTGGAGTCGCGAGCAGGTAGTCGAGGTCCACTCCCGAGATTCGGAGTGCGGCGAGGATAGCCGGCAGGTGTTCGGATATCTTCCCCGTGCTGCTTGCAAGATCGTCACCGCTGAGGGCGAATGCAGGATCTGGTGGGTTGAGAACCGCTTTGTTCTGGAAGAGCTGAAGGAAGAGCGAGCCTGGCCCGTGCGTGTTGATCGCCCCCCAAAAGCTCGCAGCCTCCTGGACAGTGAGCTTCAGGCGCTGCTGCACGGAAACGAAACCAGCGATGTTGACAAGCGCGGCGTCGGTGATGTCAACCGCGCCCAGGGCGAACAGGCCGGCGTCCAGATCCGGGGTGCTCCATCCGAGCTTGCGCGAGAGCCGGATGAAGCGGTGAATCAAGTCGAGCCTTGAACTTGACAGGTTGGTGATTTGCATCGTGTCGACGTCGCAGGCATTACCTGTCGTGTCCAGTGTCATTTGGCTCTCGCCAAGGCTGTCCGGATTAAGGAAGCGCGTCCCAAGGAGCTGCTCCAGATCGACGAACATGCATCCCGTGCGCCGAAGGAAGTCCGGTACCTGTGCCATACACAGCATCCAGCTCCCGTGGACGGTCTTACCTGTTCGGTTGTCGACATAATCGACCTGGTCGCTATTGAATCCGTAGAACTCATATGGAGAATGAGTCGGAGTGCCCTTGGAGCCATCCAGCACTGCGCGCTCTTCAGGGGATACCGCGATCGACTCCATCGCGATATCGGCGCTCTGTGTCACATTCGATGCGATATCGGTTCCAAGGGGGTAATCCGCCGCGGCCGTGAAGGGCTCGACGGCGATCGAGACCTTCGTCGACCCGCCGGCAACGACAACAACCTGTCGCATGGTGCTGGCGGAACCGAGCACGATTTCGTGGCCGGGCGGCGGGAGCCATCCGCTTGTGGACACAACGCTTATTGCCGTGATGCCGGATTGGCCAACGCTAATTGGCGCCGTCGTCGTGGAGCCCAGCCGTTTGGATGCGGGCCGCACGAAGGTCTGCATGACCTCGAGCCGCGAAGTGCCCATCTGGGCGAGAAAGGCGCGGACGACGTCTAGCGGCAGGTCGAATGGCAGATCGAATGGATAGACCGCGCCTTCCAACCTCTGATAGGCGGACCAGTTCGTGTTCTCAGGCGTGGTGAGGAGATCCTGTTGGTCATACCCAGTGGAGTCCGAGGCGTGGGGCGCGCCGCTCGCGAGGTAGCTCTCAAGGATCTCGTTGACCAGGTCCACGTATGGGATGGCCAGGTTGGTGTTGTCGCAGTTGAGTTTCAGGTTGCCGATGTCAGGCCGCCTGCCCAACAAGACATCCAGAGGCCCGTTGAAGTAGTTGTTCTGCGGCATTACACCGAGGAAGTAGAGGAGGTCCACCAGATATGCGGCCGGGCTGTAGACGGAGCGGCATTCGTCGCAGTCGCAAAGGTCGAGAGCTCCCTTGCCGAAGAGGTCGTCGTAGTTCGGAATCGCGGTCTTGACATCCGCGAGCTGTGTTGTGACACGAGTCGTCACGCTGTTGAGCGGCTCGGCGTAGTTCGCCAAGACATTTTTCATGACAGCGTTCACGTTGCATGCTCGGGCGTAGCAGGCCCGCGCGGGCGCCTCGCCGAGTGCAGCCTTCATGTGGTCAACGAAAAAGGTCTGGGGCGTGAGCGAGATCTTGTAAGCGGAGTCGTAACCTTCTCCAAGCAGAGCGACCATATGCTCATAGCGAGGCGCGACCTGGAAAACGCGCTGCAGCCGCTTCAGGTTGAAAGTGGTGCGCGCGAGGTCGCCGATCCCGGCAAGCGTGCTTTCGTGGGAACCGACGTAATCGTCGATCACCGTGCCGCTGAAATCGAAATCGGGATGGCTGGCAAAGAACTGGGCCAAGTCGACGCGGGCGTCATTCTTGATGGCGCCGTCTCCGGTGACAGCGGTCGCTGTCCAATCAAAACCTGGGAAAGCCTTGAGCTCCCGGCGTAGGCTCGCTAGGGCATCGAGTGTTGCTTGCCGCTCCGCGTCGGGGACGGCTGCCCAGTCGGGGGTGACCGGCAAGGACTTGACGGGGTCGACACCAGGATTAGCCTGCATGAATGGCGCCACGAGCTGAAGGTCGATCGCCGGCATCTGGCCCACGTTGATGCCGACCCAGGTGGTCGGGAAAGCTTCTTGAAGTAGGGACATCATCCCCGCAACGTAAGCGTCCGTCCTCAGCTTAAGGTTGGCCCCGGGAATAGGCGAAGGAATCGAGACAGGCTGGGCCGACGAAGACGCCTGGATGAGGTGCGTCCAATCTCCGGCGCTCAACATGAGTAGGTCGCGAACTGCGGCGATATCGCCCCGCTGTTGAATCGCGGCAATGAGAGGAACGTTGTTCATGGTCAAAAGACCGAGTTGAAGGGTCTTCTGGATCGCTGCCACGCTGGCCGCCGAGAAGCCGGGCCGGTTGGTGAGCTCTGCCCAAAACTGATGGAGAGGCACGTTGTTGTCGATATAAGCGGCCGCGAAGGCCTGGGCTGTAGCGGCATCGATACTCGGCGAAGTGCCCAGCATGTCGACAAGCTGCAACTGAGCGATAGGTCCTGCGAACAGCGGGTGCTTTTCTAGCGGGAGGTCGAGGTTCAGCAGGTTGCCAATCGTGATTTCCGCCGGCAAGCTGTTGACTGACTCATCGACCGTTGTCTGGAGTGAAGGGTCGGTCTGAACATCGCCGGCAAGGGCATTTGCGACCAACGACCGAAGGTTGACGTCGCGATCGGCGTAAATGTCTATCGGGCCTTTGGATCCGAGCAAGGCGGAGGCTACCGGATGGCCCGCCGAGTCCAGCATCGAGGAAAGCCGGATCCGCAACTCCTCGCCGAGCGCGACGTTGATCGCGTCGGACGAGGGTCCGGCTTTCAGATTGTCAGCAACGCTTGCTGTGACCGTCGACCCTACTAGGCTCGCCGGACTGACGTCTGCCATTGTCGTCATCTCCCTTCAACTAGTGGTCATAGCTGTCAGCGCTTCTCGGAATTCCGCGAGCTGGGTGCGCCCCCGATGTCTGCATTAAGCAATTCTGGTCAGGAATCGCGGTCACTCACATGCCAATCCCAAAAGGGTGTTTCCAGCCACCCTCGTTGATGATCTCGTTGAGTGTTCCGCCGATCGCGGTTTTGATGTCTTCGCTCAAAAGGTGTTCATTGATGAGAGTGCCGACTCCATAGCCAGCCCCAAATGCTCCGGCAACCGCCGCACCTGACGCAGCTCCAGCGGCGCCAGCGGCCCAGCCGGCGTTCGTGGCGATGGCGCCAGCGACTGTGAGAACTCCCGTTGCAGTACCGGCCACGTCTCCAACGCCGTGCGCAACGTCGCCACGCTGCCAGTCGCGGTAAAGCAAATAGCCGGACACTGCGGTCGTGGCAACACCACCGCCGTACCGGGACAGGTTAGTGCCTAGCTTCATCAGCCCTTCCCCAGCCGAGGTACCTACTTGGAGGGCACCCGCCGCGTACGAGACTCCGCCCGCAACCTCTGCTGCTCCTCCCGCCATGCCAATCGCCTTTATTGCTGTGTTGTCGACGTGCGCGGCGCTGTAGATGTTCGCGGCACCAGAGAGGACCGTAACGGCGCCTGAAAATGTTCCGCCGCGTCGCACCATAGGGCGCTCGACCTCTAGCTGGACAGGGCCAGGGCCTGCCGGGTTATGGGTCGCTACTGGATTCTCGGCCAGGACGGCACGGCGCGTGACTTGTGCGGACGGAGGATCCCAGATTCCACGCCACTCGTCGTTCGTAAAACTCGGACCCCGAGCTTTGACCGCCTCAACCGCGGCCGCATGTTCAGGTGTTGCACCCATGATGAAGCCAGTCTCCTCTAGCTTGGCGGCCGCCTTTGCTAGAGCCTTCCCGGCAGGGTCTCCACTCCATAGGTGCAGCGTTCCAGACAGCGGCTTTCCTGAAAGGCGAAACGACGGCGCCTCGAGCGAAAGGTGAAAAGATTGGGCAGTGTGGACGTCGCCACCAACCGGTCCCGCTCCGCGAAGAGCCGCCCGTATACCCGATGTAATTTGTGAAAGTCGCGCCTTTTGCTCATCACCGGAAGGGTGATCTGCCTGCCTCCCAGTCGGATCAACGAGACGTACCGGATTGTCGCGCGTGTAGACATAAAAGCTCGTTCCGTCCTTCAGCCCGGCGGGGTCGGGGCTGATCCACCGCCCCAGCCAGGGCGAGTAATAGCGCGCCCCGTAGTAGTAGAGCGCGGTCTCGTCGTCCCGTTCCTTTCCTACGTACCGATAGCGTTTCAGCGGTACGTCGATGTCTCTGCGGACGGAGCGGTAGGACGTGCCGCCAAACGCGAAGTACTCTTCGTACGAGATCAAGGCCCCAGCCTCGTCGAACTCGACGCACGCTGAGTCGATCATGTTCGAGAGCTGGTAGCGAATCAGCGAGACGGGGAGCGCGACCGGGACTCCGTTTTCGCGAGTCTTGGTCTCGACGAGCGCAACGCGACGTTGGCCGTCCATGACGTGCAGGCTCTGCCGCTCGACGGCTTGGGTCCCGGCCACCGTTCGCCGGAAGACCTCGTACCCGCCGACGTAGATGCGGTCTTCGACATCACCGCCAAGCCGCTCGACGACCTTGCGGACGCGCTGTCCGACAGCGTCGTAGACGTAGTAAGCGGTGCCGCCGCCGCCGAGGTCGACTTGCTGGAGTCGGTTCTTGGCATCCCAGGTCATCGAGGCAAGGTGCGGCATCGAGGTCATGTTTCCGGCAGCGTCATACGTGTACTTCTGGGAGTAGGGAGTCGACGGCGGATCGCCTGGCAGGCTCGTGCTGGTCAATCGATTTGATGTCGGATCTGCGCAGTCGTAAAGCCGGCTCCACCCACCGCCCGCAAACGAATGGTTCATCTGCTGGAAGTTGCCCACTAGGTCGTACCCGTACGTTTCCGTGTAGGAGCGCATGGCCTGCGGATTGTTTGGGTCCACCAATGGCATCAATGGCCATTCGGCTTGGTCCGGCTGGTCGTGCCCTGTCTGGCCAGGATGCTCACGGCCAGTCGCCTTGATCAGCCGGTACACAGGGTCGTAGACGTACTGGCTGTTCGGCGCGACGGCGGCGTTGGCGAAAAACACTGTGTCTTGGGCTGCGTCGTCGAGTTCCATCACGTTCCCGATCGGGTCGAAGGTGTAGCTCAGATCCTGGAGTGCAGCCCCGTCAGAGGCTCGTGTCGTCTGCACCCTCGCGAGGCGGAATGTGTACTGATCGTACGAGTACGAAGTGGTGACACCGCTCGCGGCGTACGTGATGGCGAGTCGCTGGCCCTTTGCGTTGTAGTCGATATCGGAGACAAAGTTCGTGATCGCTGCAGCGCCGCGAATGCTCACGTCGACGGTCTCCAAGAGATTGGCCTCGTTGTAGCCAGGATTTGTCACGCTCCCATCCGGCGTGTTCAAGCTGGTGAGCCGGTCCAGCGCATCGAACGCAGTCGTAGCCGTGAACGTCTCGGGATCCAGAGACGGGAGGGCCACCGCATACATGGCGGCGGGATCAGTCAATGTGGCCAGTGCACTCCAGTCGGGCGTTGCGTGGGGATCGAGGCCAAGCTGTCTTGACTTCTGGAGCAGGTTCCCCTTGAAATCGAAGAGCGAGTTCGTAACAAGCCCTGCTGAGTCGTAGACCTGATAGATGCGCGTCCGCATATTTATCGTCTCGGGGGTGGCCAACGCCTCGCCATACACAGAGCGTTCGACCAGGGACTCCGCATTAGCGCCCACCGTGGCATATGCGTGCGTTACCCGGCGGAGTTGGTCGTACATCGAGCGCCGGTAAACACCGCGGCTATCCCAGCCGTGGACCGGCTTGCCCAGCAGGTCGACCAGCGTCCAGCTCTCGCCGGCATCGGGGCTCAACACGTCGACAGCGTGTCCGACCATGTCAGAAACCTGTGTGAGGATCACCCGATTCTTCGCATCTGTAACAGTCCGCTGGTTGCCCTGGACGTCCAGCAGGAGGCGCGTCGGCTGCGGTCCGTAGGATCCGTTATCCGCCACGGTGAGGAAGACCCGGCCGAGGCCATCAGTCTCGAGGACTAAAGGCGTGTTCGAGTGCTGAGCCGTCAGCTGGGCGGCACGGTACTGCGGGTCGCTCGGGGGAAGGGCCATCCGGTCTGCGTACCAGCGGCTCCCGAGAACGTCGTCATTCGCATCGAACTTCTTCTGTTGCCAGGCGTCGAATTCGACAGTGGCATAGCTGCCGTCCGGGCTGTCGGTGCGGACGAGGCGGCCCGGCGGATCGTAATGAAGCAGCGGCGTGACACCACTCTGGACAAGGTCGACCTCGTTCTCATAGTCGGAGACGCTGCTGAAGAACGGCTCGTACTGCTTGATGACGAGCCCCTTGTTGTTGCGAACGGTTCGACCGGATCCCACCCATCGCACCGCGGGCGTGGTGTCGGCGTACACGAGGTGGCCAGCCGAGTCATAAACAAGGTTGCCCGCGGCATCGCGCTCTGGAGCCAGGCCTGGCTCGGCCTGGACCTTGCGCATCAGCTCCCGGCCGAGGCCGTCGAAGTAGACGTACGAGTCCTGCCACCGAGGGTTGGCCGAGCCATACTGCTCGCGCGCCTGGCTGTGGGTGAATGCCGGCCGGCCATTGTTGATCCAGGCAAACAAGTCGTAGTCGAACCGGACGCTGGGATCGTCGATCGTGCTTCCCTCCCCGCCTCCCGGCTTCCCGCTCTGAGCCAGGGCCGTAACCTGGCCCAGGGCATCGAACGCGACCTCGCTGACGTTGCCGTTTGCGTCGGTGATCCGGTACGGCAGCACCAGCCTGTACTCAGGGTCGCTTTGAATACTGTTCCCAAGGACGTCTTGGACATGCACCGAACGCAGCCAGTAGGTGTCATAGCCGATGAGCGTGGCGCTGGCGAACGGGTCAAACAGTTGATCGGGCACGTAGAAATGCACGGGATCGAAATGCCGATACCCCGACGGCACCCACCAATCGGTTCCCTGGAGCACATATCCGGCGTCGGCCAGCATCGTGTCGCTGACTCGGCCGCCGAAACCGGCGGCAATGAGGCCCTGGGTGAACGCCTGGGTGTAGGTCTGGTAGGCGAGGCCGAGGGACTCCGCCTGGCCGACGGGGAGTTCCGCGGACAGATCGTCCTTCCAATACGTCTGGCGGACACACGCAATCAGCCGTTTTTGCGTGATTGGCGGGGCCGGATCGGCCTCATACGGGATCTCGGCCGCGGTGGCAATCGACCCCAACAGCTCGTCGGTTGTCCACGTGGCGCCGGCTGGACGTGGTAGACCGGTCAGCTCGTACGTACGCGTCTCGGCTGCAAGTCCTACTCGATAGAAGGTGGCCGACGCCAGGTTGATGAGGTCGCTCTGGATCGTTGTAATCCAGGTGTGGGCCTGCTCAGGCTCTCCCAGGACGCGGCGGGGATAGGCGATCGATGCGGATTCGGTCACGTTGCCGAAGGCATCGAAATTCAGGACGAGCTTCTGCGTTATTCGCGGGTCAGTCGGGTTGCGCTCGTAGTTGAGCTCGACCGCGTCGCGGGCTTGGACCTGGAAGGCCGCCGCCTGGTTGCCTGATCGTGGCTGAAGCACGGCGACCGTATAAGAGGTCTGGCTGACCTGGTATGGGTCTAGGGAATTCGGAGAGCCGTCCTCCGCATATACCTCTTGCCGCAAGGGCCGGCCCTTCAGAGCCCGCCGCGCCTCACGCTGTTCGACCGGTGACAGGCCGGACGGAAACATGCCGGCCTGGGGCGGCGGGGCCTGTGGATCGCCCGAGTAGTACTCGGCAGCAAGGGCGTCCGAGATCTCCTGTTCGTCTATGTACGCCCCGGTATGGAACCAGCTCCGGGTGAGGATCGGCGGGACGTGCAGTGCCTGGTCGACGGCTTCGGGCGTGCTCGAAAACAATCCCTCGCCGACATAGTCGGCAAAGTCGGCAGCATCCCACTGTTCCACAAGACCGAAACCGCGGAACTCGCGCTCCGGCCCGTCGTAGTAGCCGTGGTGGTATGCGTACTTTGTCGTGAATCGACTCTTGGTAATGCGATCGTCAACCTCGACGCGGTCCACGACGTGCACCGGGAAAGGGAGTCGCGTAGCCCAGGGCCGGCCGGCAAGTCGATCCTCGAGATAGAACTGGGTCGATGGCGCGTAGTGGCAGCGCGTCTCGCCGCCCTGCCCGTTGAAGATGGCGTTCAGAAGATAGGGCTTGTCGCCCGCGATCAGGTCGATGTAGCTCATCGGGCGCCCGACATCGCCTGCAATGGGAGATGAACGGACCAGACAACTGGTTCCTCTTCCAAGCAAATCGAGCAAGGCAATCTGGGCCACGTCATCGCAGTCCGGGAAAGAATCCAGCGGCTGCGACTCGCTCCAGGAGTTGCCCGACCGGTTGATCCAGTACCTGGTCGTGTCGCGACCCAGGTAGACGAGATCCGTCGGTCCGTACCCGTCGACGTCGCCGACGCGAAGGCGACGCGGATCAAACTCGTCAGCGCGCGCGTCGAAAACCGGGGATGACTCCATGAGAATGCGGCCACCGAAGCGCCCATAACCCAGGTTCGGCCAGTAGCTGACTTCGCCATTTCGGATGCGCACGAGGTCGGTCAGTCCGTCTCCGGTCATGTCCGCCAGATAAACCGACTGCGTCGGGTCGTCGAATACGAGGGTCGGTCCGGCCTCCTCATCGAAACCCTTCGCCACCGTTTCAGAATCGGAGTAGCCCTTTAAGCCAAGGGACTCGTGCCAAACGAGCGCCTGATCCTCGGTCAAGAGCACGTCGGAGAGACCGTCGCCGTTGAGGTCGATGAACTTTAGGTTGGGGTCCGTCCATGAGAGAAGAGGGCTGGACTCGAAGGCTGTGAACGGTGACCAGCCCGCGGCCGTCTTAGAGTAGAAGCCGGCAAGCGGCTCTCCATACGCGACCATGTACTTGTGGCCGTCGCCCGCGAGGTCGACCAAGTGCTGCCGCGGGCTGTCCAAGGACGCCGTTCCAGGCCGACTTGCGACGACCTCCAGTGGCGCGAAGGTACCGCCGCCGAGATTGCGCTTGTAGTACCAATCGCCAGCCCGCTCGCTGAGGATGCCGGCGATCCCCTCGCTGTCGAGGTCCTGCCACCGATACCCCGTCTCATCGATCCCAACCGGCAGGTTCTCAACGCTATCCGTATCTACCACATGGAGCTGTGGGTCCGCAGTAGGCAGGCTGTACGCAAACGATACGGATGGTGTTGACGCAGTCGTGTACGTTGCGGGCTCAGCAGTGCGGATGTAGCCCGTCTGTGTCACGTTGGTCAGAAGGCTGACCACCGCGTCCTCGGTGTATTTCAGGTCAGTCGAGCGCACAAGGCAGGGCGTCGCGCCTAGTTCTGTGAACGTGTGGAACATGAGCACGCGGCGGCAGAGCCGGTAGTTGCGAAGATCGAACCCGGACTTGAAGGTCGAGAAAGCGTCCAGTCGCACGAGCCATGGAACATCCTCCAACGGGCGCGGAGATTGAAGGTCGTGCTCGCCGTAGTCGAAGACCACCTCGAAGCACCAATGTCCAGGCTCAGTCGCTGCGAGGTTGCCGTAATGGATGCGCTTCAAAAGGCAGTTTGCGACCGGTATGGTTGCGTCGAGTCTGGGTGCTTCGGAGCTGGTCTGACGCACGCCGGACAAGTCTTCCGGCTTGTACTCGTACGTGGCGACGTTACCTCGGTCGTCCCTAACCTCCTCAAGCAGCCAGCGAAAGACCTTTCCCGGCTGGGAGGGGTCCGCAATGCGGGCTAGTGGGCTCCGTCCGAAGATGTTGGTTACGTTGGACCGCGACACAGAACGCCAGTGCAGGTCCCCGTCGGACTTTCGCTTCCACATCTCGATCCGCTCAAATGCGGCCTCCATGCGGGGCCGGTAGCGTCGAATCACATGCGTGCCGGCGTCCACCAAGTCGGGCACCCAGGACCCGACAGACAACGTCAGCAGGGGCACGAGGTAGTCGGATCCACTTAAGGAGAAGGTATCGGCGTCCTCGGCGTCCGTGGCGTCGCGATAGCGGGGCAACCGCTTGTCGGTACTGCGAGCGACCGATGGTACGGAGAGTTGCCAGCCCAGGCCGAACGGACCGTTCCCGGCTCCGGAGTCGTATGAGAGCGCGAGGCGCGGGCCGAACGCGTCCCGCCCTTCGGTTGTGAAGATCGGGATAGTCGCAGATAGGGTTCCGGTAGCTGCCTGGACGCTGTACTTCTCTCCGATGGATGCGATCGCGCCGCCGCCTTTCGGCAGGGTTAGCTGAGGCGGTTCAAGCGGTCGAGGAGCACGGTCAGACGTCCGAGATGTGCCATCACCTTGGCCTGACTGGTTCGCCCGTGATTGCTCGTCGGTATAGCTCGCAGGCACTCCAAACCCAAGCCGTGCATCGGTGCCATGGCCTCCAAAGGACTGGCCTCAAAGTCAGCTTGCCGGCTCCCCGCGGCGCGCCGACGCGAGTATGCGCTCGCCCATTGCCTTGTCAAGTTTGTTCTTAACAAGACTTGCAGGCAAACCGCCCATGGGCTCCTTCTCGCACGCGCGCGCAGAGGGTGCCAACGATGGCGAGGGTCACCCGTGCCTAGGCGAACGTCCAATCGTTGGGACCGATAGAGAGCAGTAATCCAGAACCAAGCCCGCCCGGCATCGATAGTTGGCTCTTCTGCCTATCCGGTTAGCTCCGGTACGATCTCCGCGTGCCGCGCCCGGACTTTCCGAGGACGATCGTCGAGTTTCAACGGCGGTTCGCGGACGAGGCGGCTTGTCGCGACTACCTCTTCGCCTGCCG
>Ga0207646_10001268_pt1 | contig 31646 bp, 22 predicted proteins | sample KBSK5502metaG_FD_184343 | JGI IMG/M metagenome (GOLD analysis project Ga0207646, IMG submission 184343) | Corn, switchgrass and miscanthus rhizosphere microbial communities from Kellogg Biological Station, Michigan, USA - KBS K5-50-2 metaG... | ecosystem: Host-associated > Plants > Roots >... | reverse complement strand
ATCCGCGTCGACCGCGGCGTTGTAAATCTCAATGATCGCCGGCAAATCTATTTCCACCGCGTCGCGGATTTTCATCTTTTCTGCACCGGCGGTCTGCGACCGCCGGCGCTCAAGTGTAGCCGCATTCATGCGCCCGGGAAAAATGCGGTCTCAAAAGTCGGCTGAAACGCGCCGAGATCCGTCTCGCCGATGCGAAATCTCGGGCTAATTTCCGATTGGGCCGCGCAAAAAAGTTCGATGTCGATCTTGCCCGATTTGTTGAGCGCGTCGCGCACGGTTTGGAGCGCGAGCGCGGGCGCATTGCAATCCCGGCTGAGATGGCCGAGCACGACGCGATCGATTTTTCCCGGAAGCAGTTCTTCGATCACGGTGGCAGCGGCGTTATTGGAAAGATGTCCGTGGCGCGATTGAATCCGCTGTTTCACCGGCCAGGGCCGATGGGTGTCATTCTGCAAAAGTTTTTCGTCGTGGTTAGTTTCGATGACCAGGGTGTGCACTTGCCGCAACCGCTCCACAATCATTTTAGTGGCGTAACCGAGATCGGTGATGAAGCCGAGACTGCTCGATCCGGCAAAAAACCCGAAGCCAACCGGATCGACTGCGTCGTGCGGCACGGGAAACGTTTGCACGGTGATGTCGCAGATCGCGAATTCGATGCCGGTGCGGAAGATTCGCCAGTTTCGATGTTGATCTAACGCGCCGTCGCAGCGGACTGCTTCGGCCGTGAGCGCGTTCGCATAAATCGGCACGTCCAATTTGCGGCACAGCACTTCGAGTCCACAAACGTGGTCGCCGTGCTCGTGCGTGAGGAGAACACCATCAAGTTGTTCCGGCATCACCCCGCACTGCTCGAGCCGGAGAACAATTTGCCGGGCGCTCAGTCCGCCATCGATCAAAATTTTGCAGTGATTGGTCGCAACCAGCGCACTGTTCCCACCACTGCCGCTCCCAAGCATGGTCAAACTGAACACGCGGGTATTTAGCGACCGCGTTTCAGTTTTCGCAAATTAAATTCACGCGGCGCGATAAAATTTCGCCGCCGGGCAGTGCCAGAATCCGTGTTTTCTTGTCTGAATAGTCGAGTGATCGAAACCGGCGAATTTCGTCGAGCCGCCGCATGCCATTTAAGGTGTCGAGGTAGTGCGTGTAGCTCAACGCGAGCTCGGTCGTTTCAAGATAACGCGCGCGCAAATTTCGGTCCGCAAATGCGTTAGGGCATTGTCGTGCGAAAAGATGAAACCGCAGCCAGCGTCGGTCCGTGCGTGAAACGCGCTGGGTTTTGCGAAAGAACGCGACGAACAAAAGGAGAACGAGGTAAGTATCAACTTGAGCTTGCAGCTCTAGGTTGCGCGCAAAATTTTCCGAGGCGATCTCGCACGCGCCGTTCTTGAACTGAAGCGCGGCGTGGAGCGCGTGATTGATCTCTTCAACGAAGGCAATGAGCGAGCGGATATTGTGATTGCTTAACCCGGCGCGCGGATCGTGCCGCTCGAGCTGTTCGATCAGCCAACGGGAATAATAAATGCCGACGTAAAGGCGATCGTCGGCTGCGCGAAGAAAAGTCCGGGCGAGCTCGCTCAGTTCGGCTGTGGATCTGCCTGCCAGGATCGACAACTGACTGCAGCGATAGCGATCAATCAAGCAATCCTCGAGATTGATGCCAACCTGCGCGTAAGTGCGCTCGAAAAGTTTTTGGATTTGACTGAAAAGCGTGTCGTTCACAAGACGAGCGATGGCCGCGCCTCTTCATCGAGATGAAGCAAGCGATCGGAAAGTTCGTTGAGCGCGAGGCGGACGTCATGGAAGCGATCGGCCAATCCTGCGAAGACATCGGTCAGTTCGCAGCGGCGCGCGGTTTCGTGTGAAGCGACAAGTTGATAGTTGGTGCGACCGACTTGCTCATAAAATTCGATATCGGGCGCGCCGCGCAAGCTGCGACGCTGCGTGTTCTCGTGAAAAATACCGCTGATAAAAAGGGAATAATTCCCGACGTGTGCGCGCAGCAGGAAAGTTTGCTCAGGCGTCGCTCGGGTAAGCGCGATGAGCATGTCGGAAATGTATTCATGCGCGCGATTGTTCGCCGCGGCGAATCCGTCCTTTGGCGGATCGATCTTGTTAGGCGTTTGCAACTGATTCGCGCGCGAAAAAGTTTCGAGCAGTGAGCCGATGTAATCGCAAAGTTTACGATCGCCAATCCCGGCTTGCTGCAAGACGTACCGGGCAAGAACATAAAAATAGAATTGGGACGAGATGTGGAGATGTCCGGCGTTGGAAAGAATGGTCTCAACCAGGCGCGGATGATCGAGAATCGAGTCGCGCGTTTCCGAGTCGCTCAAAAGATCGACCAGGGAAACGCTGTCGCCGCGGGACCGCGCGAGAGTGCGGACAATAAAATCGAAATCCGCGGCGGTGAAGCGTGCCCGACAATTTGCCCTAATCATCGCACCTTCCGTTCACCAGCATTGACGATGCCGCAGCCAACTTTGTTCGAGGCGACGTCTATTTCCGTTCGACTCGTTAGTCAAGAACGTCCCGTGGGCACAATGATTCCAAAGCTCCGCGCGGATTTGCAAAGCGACGCTGTCGCCTCATAATAAACGCGCTCTTTTTCGGATCGATCAGATAAATGTCGATCTTACAAAGATGGAAGGGTGGCTGAGTCCGGTTTAAGGCACTCGACTCGAAATCGAGCGTGGGGCAACCCACCGTGGGTTCGAATCCCACCCCTTCCGCCAACTCCAGAAATTTGGTTCGTATCCACGCTCGGCCAGGTTCTGTGGGTTACGAACTTGGAAATTCGAACGCCGTTTGACTGGCGGGGCGCGCGAGCGCAAGGGTTATGGCTGGGACATGATGGTGATGAAAAAATGTTACAAATTTCGGCTTGCTTTGGGTCGATTTTGCACCGCATATTGTATGTCCGCCGAACGGTTCCGCTATTACTTGTTATGCGCTGGAATTCACAGGTTGTTAGCCGGGCTGTTGGCAGGAATTCACCGCTAATTCACAACCTTGACCAGCACTTCCCGCCATGATCCAACTCAAGCCTGGAATCCCACCTTCTGCTCTCAACAAACTGCGCAAAGCAGCTGATCGTCGCCAAAATCGGTCTGCGAAAAAAACAAGTAGCGGTCTGCATTTTGAGCGGGTGTTCAGCGACGCGGCGGTGCGGCCGTTCGATCAGATTGAATGGGAACATCGGACGGCAGAGATCACGGACGACAGCGGCCAGATCATTTTCAAACAGGAAAACGTCGAGGTGCCGAAGAATTGGAGCGCGCTGGGGACGAAGATCGCGGTCTCGAAATATTTTTATGGCGATATTTCGCACGGGACCGATCCGCACAAAGGCGGCCGCGAAAGTTCAGTGCGACAATTGATTCATCGGGTGACGCGAACGATTACCGATTGGGGAATCGCCGACGGATATTTTGCGGACGCGGACACGGCGGAAATTTTTTACGACGAGTTGACCTGGCTTTGTTTGAACCAACACGGCGCGTTCAATTCGCCGGTCTGGTTTAACGTCGGTTTGTATCACCAGTACGGCATCGGCAAAAATGCGGGTGCGGGCAATTATTTTTACAATCGAGAAACCGGAAAAGCCGAACGCGCGGCGACTCAATATGAGTATCCGCAAGGCAGCGCCTGTTTCATTCAAGACGTGGACGACACGATGGAAGACATCATGCGTCTTGCCACGAGTGAAGCAATGCTTTTTAAGTACGGCAGCGGAACAGGCACCGATCTGTCGACGCTAAGATCGACCAAGGAAAAATTGAGTGGCGGCGGCAAACCGAGCGGCCCGCTTTCGTTCCTCAAAGTGTACGATCAGGTAGCGAACGTGGTGAAGAGCGGCGGCAAGACGCGGCGCGCGGCGAAGATGAACACGCTCAAAGATTGGCACCCGGACATCGAGGAGTTCATCGACGCCAAACAAAAGGAAGAGAAAAAAGCGTGGGCGTTAATCGAGCAGGGTTACGACGGCAGTTACAATGGCGACGCTTACGGCTCGGTCATGTATCAAAACGAAAACCTGAGCGTGCGCGTCAGCGATGAGTTCATGGAAGCGGCCTTGTCAGATCGGGAATGGTGGACGCGCCGCGTGATCGACGGTCAACCGTGCGAACGCAAAGAAGCGCGGACATTGTTGCGAAAAATCGCCGAAGGCACGCACATCTGCGGCGATCCCGGGATGCAGTTCGACACCACGATCCACAAGTGGCACACCTGCAAGAGCACTGGCCGCCAAAATTCGACCAACCCGTGCAGCGAATATCTTTTTCTCGATAACACGGCCTGCAATCTTGCGTCTCTGAACCTCCTCAGGTTCAAGACCGCCGATGGCGAGTTTGACGTCGAACGATTCAAAGCCGCCGTGCGCGTCTTCATTACCGCACAGGAAATCATCGTTGATAACGCCAGTTATCCGATCAAAGAAATCGCGGAGAACTCGCATATTTTCCGGACGCTCGGGCTCGGCTACGCCAACCTTGGTTCGTTGGTGATGAGTTATGGCTACGGTTATGACAGCGTGGAAGGCCGCGCGATTTGCGGCGCCGTTACTGCGATCATGACCGGGGAAGCCTACGAGCAAAGTGCGCGAATGGCGCAAGCAATCGGCGCTTTTCCCGGTTATAAAGATGCGCGGTGCAACGGCGTTCCAAAACCGATCGCGAAAAACAACGTCGCTCCGATGCTCGAAGTGATCGATCTACATCGTTGCGCCGTGAACAAGATCCCCGATGTCGACGAATTCGCTTATTTAAAAAAGGAAGCGGGCAAGACTTGGAAACGAGGAGCCGATTTAGGCAAACGTTACGGTTATCGCAACGCGCAGGTGACTGTGCTCGCGCCGACGGGGACAATTAGTTTCCTAATGGATTGCGACACGACCGGAATCGAACCGGACATCGCGCTAGTGAAATACAAACTGCTCGCCGGCGGCGGCATGCTGAAAATTGTGAACCAGACGGTCAAACCGGCGCTCGAAAAACTCGGTTACAATTCGGAAGAGATCGATCGAATCATCGCGCATATCGACGCGTTCGACACGATCGAGGACGTAACCGATTCGGATGGATCGACAATCTTCTCGGGACTGAAACCCGAGCATTTGCCGATCTTCGATTGCGCGTTCAAACCGTTCAAAGGCGAACGCTCACTTAGTTATATGGCGCATCTCCGGATGATGGCGGCGGCGCAACCGTTTTTGAGCGGCGCGATTTCGAAAACCGTGAATCTGCCGGAAGCAGCGACGGTTGACGACATCATGAACAGCTACGTGGAAGGGTGGCGGCTCGGATTGAAGTCGATCGCGATCTACCGCGAGGGATCGAAACGTTCCGCGCCGCTGAACACGCGCAAAACGCGCGACATGGGTGGCACCACGGAAGATGTCGATGTTGCGCTCGATATCACGATCGACCGCGAAGATTTTCAGAAACGGATTCTCGAATTGGAAGAAGAGTTGACGACCCTGCGCGGGAAGATCGATAAACCGCTCCGTCATCGGATGCCGGACACGCGGATGTCGTTGACCCATCGGTTCGAGATTGCTGGACACGAAGGTTACATCACGGTCGGCTTGTACGAAGACGGTCAGCCGGGCGAACTGTTTATCACTATGTCGAAGGAAGGCAGCACGATCGGCGGATTGATGGACACGGTCGGCACGCTCACGTCGATCGCGCTCCAGTATGGCGTGCCCCTGGAGAGTTTGGCGAAAAAATTTGCCTATCAGCGATTCGAGCCGAGCGGATTCACCAAGAATCCCGACATTCGCAACGCGACCAGCATCACCGACTACGTTTTTCGCTGGCTGGCCTGCCAATTTATCAAGGGCTACAAGGAAGCGACTTCACCGAGCCGCAGTCAGACGGAATTGCCGCTGAAAGAAATTGGGGAAATGGAAAAAAAGGCGCTCAATCGGCCGGTCTCGGATTTGGCGCGGACCGGTGAAAAAGAATTGATCGACGTGATCACGAGCGATTCGCGGAACGACGGTGAACCGCAAGTGGCCGGTAACGGCAGCAGTCATGCCGACCGCGTCCAGGAAGCGCTCGGGAACATGTTCATGGACATCATTTGTTCGCATTGCGGCAGCGACAAAGTAATCCGCGCCGGCGCCTGCGGTGTTTGCACGGAGTGCGGCACAAGCCAGGGCTGTAGTTAGCGGCGCATCGCTTTTATTCAGGCGGAGCAAAAGCCGCGCGGTAGACAGATGCGGGTGAATAGCTACACTCGTGACACCGCCGTTCGTTCGTCGGCGGTCGTTTTATTTTGCGATGACTGAGACCGAAGCACAGCGACAGAAAGAGATTCAGCAGGCCGAAGAATTACTTTTCACCGGTCCGCAAGCGCTCGGTTTTGTTAAAGGCCTTTTCCATGGCCACTTCGTTTCCGATTGGGTGATGCCGTATCCGCGGATTCCAGCGGCGCAACAAACCGAGCTCGATAAAACGCTGAAGGAGTTGCGCGAATTTCTCGATGCGAAACTGGATCCGGTGGCGATCGACCGGAACGCCGATATTCCTCGGGAAGTGATTGATGGGCTCGGCCGCGTCGGCGTCCTGGGGATGACTGCGCCGGCGGAGTACGGCGGTAGTGGTTTTACCCAAATGGCGAACTGCAAGATTTTGGAGGAAATCGGTCGCCGCTGCGCATCGACATCGGTGTTCGTCAATGCGCATCATTCCATCGGCATCCGCGCCTTGTTGCTTTTCGGGACGCACGAACAGAAGCAAAGGTGGCTGCCGAAACTAGTGACCGGCGAACAACTGGGTGCGTTCGCGCTCACCGAAAAAGAAGCCGGCTCGGATGCGGCCAATGTGCAAATGACGGCGACGCCGAGCGCTGACGGTTCACATTTCATTTTGAACGGCGAAAAACGCTACATCACTAATGCGGCAATCGCGCAGGTGTTGACGGTGATGGCGCGGACGCCAGTGCCGGGTAAAGAAGGGAAAACGTCGATCACGGCGTTTCTGGTCGCGCCTGACATGCACGGATTTGAAATTCTCGAGGCGCGCATGCCGAAAATGGGAATTCGCGGCACGGCTACGGGAAGGTTCGCGATGCGCGACGTAAAAGTGCCGAAGGAAAATATTCTCGGGCCGCCCGGAAAGGGTTTGAAGGTCGCGCTGACCGTTCTCGATTTTGGGCGAACGACATTCGGCGCGTGTTGCACTGGCGCCGCGAAGACGTGCTTGGAGCTCGCGGTCAAACACGCCAACACGCGGAAGCAGTTCAACAAAACGCTCGGCAATTTTCATTTGGTGAAAGCAAAGATCGCGCGGATCGCGGCCGATGGCTACGCGATGGAAGCGATGACAACGATCACTGCGTCACTGATCGATCGCGGCCTGGAGGATTACATGCTCGAAACGGCGATGCTGAAAGTCTTCACGACCGAACGGCTGTGGGAGTGCATCAACGACGCGTTCCAGATTTATGGCGGTTCCGCCTACTTTGTCGATCTTCCGCTGGAGCGAATGCTGCGCGACGCGCGGATCAATCAGATCGGCGAAGGCAGCAACGAAGTGCTGACTTCGTTTATCGCGCTGGTCGGGATGCGCGGACCGGGCATGGAGTTCAAGGAAATTTACGACACGATGTTGAAACCAATGCGCGAGGGCGGGATCGGCAAAGCGTGGAGCGCGGGAATGAATCGACTTGGCGCGGCAGTGCGAATTCCGGATGTGCCCGTGCGGAGTTCCGAGCTGCGGTCGTTCGCAAATCAGCTCGGCCGATTGATCTGGCGTTTTAATCTGGCGGTGAACAAGTCACTGATCGTTTATCGCGAGCCGATTTTGGATATGCAGTTGGTCCAGGAAAGGATAGCGGGTGCGGCGATGGATCTATTTGCATCGACATCGGTGCTAAGCCGATGGGATTCCGAAATTCAATTCGCTCAAGGGAATGGCGAAAAGCCCAGTCAAAAGAACGCGGCCGCGGAACTTTTCCTGCGTCAATCGTTCCGGCGAATTCGGAGTTATCTCGCCGGCCTTACTGACAACGACGACACGTTCATTCTGGCCGCGGCGGATTCGGCACTTCGCTAAGGATTCACCGCGCCGACAGCTAGGGCGATTTCAAGATCTGAAGCGCCTGCAGCAGATCATGCGTGACCAGTTCGTAGAGCGGATAGTGCACCGCCAAAATTAAATACTGATGAAACTCGATCGCCGCGAGCAGTACGACAGCGAAGGCGATAATGGCACCTCGATATTGTTTTGACCACGAGGCCAGCGATACGATTTGGCTAAAGGCAAGGAAACGGAGAGGCATGTCCCACATGTTCGCGTAACGCAGGTTCATTCCGTATTTCACGTTGCACATCACGAGATAGCTGGCCGCGATAAAGATCGACATGAAGAGTTCGGGTTTCATCGCGCGGTTCAATCGAAAGATTGTTGCGAGCGCGAGAAGCAGAACAATCGGGCTGACTAGGAGAAGATCGACAAGGTAACGGTACCACGGACCGTCGCCGGTCAGGATGGCGTAGTGGAGTTCGTAATTCTTGGCGAGCGAGTAATGATACGTGTGAATGGTCTCGCTTGTTCCGCCAGCGAGCAGAACTAAAATGACAACGCCAAGCAGCGGGCCAACAAGCGTGGCGATGACAAGTTCGCGCGTGACGGTTCCAAATTGCAGCCAGCGATTCGTGACGAGTAGAGCAACAAGCGCGATCCAGACAAAAAATGAATTTTCCTTGGTTAAGACCAGTAAGGCTAACGCAACGACGTAACCAGCCAGCCAGCGCCAATCGCGCGTCGCCTGCAAATTTTCCCAGAAGAGCCAGAGAACAAGCAACGCCCAAAAGGTGAAGAAGCCGTCCACCAGTGCATGCTGTGACATATGTATCTGGGTTGGTGCAACGCATATGAATGATCCGATCGCCACAGCCCATGCTTTTCCTTTTAAGCGCCAGGCGAAACTAATCGAGATAACAAGTGTCAGAATGCTAAATAGCGACGCAACGTTTTTCAGCGCGTCCAGAGTGTCCGTGCCGAAAGAGAGATGCCAAAGATACCCCGAAAAAATGTAGAGGAACCGGAGCGGAGAAAGGATTGAGCGTTGCAGCCTTTCCTGGCGCTCAACATAGTCCTGAACAATGAATGGGTAAGCCGAGAGACCTAGCGTGGCCAGCTTGTTGACGTATTCGGCGTAAAGACCTTCATCGAAACCGATCTTGTCAAAGGCGGGCTGCGGATGAAGAAACGTAATGGAGTGCAGCCGCGCGCCGGGCGAAAACGCGTGCGGTGGCAGACGTAGGAAAATTCCGGCGGCGAAAATAATCGCCAGCAGGATGATGTCGATCTTACGGCGAGGAGATTCTAAAGCAGGCATCGGAAAACGCAGCGTGACACCGACTTTTTAGCCGGTTTGCATGCTATGAGCAAAATTTAAACCTGATTCCAATTCTGCCTCTCGATTTCTCGGAAAACGGCGAGCGAGGCCGAGAACTTGCTTACTTGGAGTCGGATGAACTTGTCCCCACAATTCCCGGCAAACCTTGCCGTGGTGGTGCCGGTCTATAACGAGGCTGCCAATATCGTGGCTGTACTGGACGAATGGTTCAGCTGTCTCGAAAACGTTTGCCCGAACTTTGTTCTCTTTGCGGTCAATGACGGCTCGAAAGACGATACGGCGCAAATCCTTGAGTCACTAAGAGGCGAGCTTGGACCGCGGCTCCGAGTTGTGAACAAGCCTAACACCGGTCACGGACTGACTTGCCGGGAAGGCTACGAGTTGGCGCTGGCCGATGGCGCGGAATGGATTTTCCAAATCGATTCGGACGGACAATGCGACCCAGCATTTTTTCAAAATCTTTATGACAATCGGGTGCAGCATGATTGCCTATTCGCTTACCGTCGCACTCGCGATGACGGTGCCGGGCGGGTCGTGGTTTCTTTTTGTTGCCGATCGTTGCTCTGGTTAGTGACCGGCAACTACTTCCGAGACCCGAACGTACCGTACCGGCTCATTCGCGCTAACGCGCTGAGAAAGGCGTTGCGTCAAGTTCCGGCAGATTTTGAGCTTCAAAATATCGGTCTCACCTTCGCGTTGAAACAGGGACAGGAACTGTCCTGGAAATACTTTCCCATTCACTTCCGAGCAAGGCGCGGCGGGGAAAACAGTATCAACTACCGAAAGATCGCAAAGATGGGGATCAATCTTCTACGCGACTTCCGCCGGATCACCCATGAAGATTCTCATACTTGGTGGCGGCCCCGCTGGGCTCGGCGCCGCCTGGCGTCTTAACGAGCTGGGTTACAGCGATTGGCAGCTGCTGGAAGCGAATGATTACGCCGGCGGTCTGGCGTCTTCGTTCCGTGATAAGCAAGGTTTTTTCTGGGATATCGGCGGGCACGTCCAATTCTCCCATTACGACTATTTCGACGCGCTGATGCACAAACTGATTCCGAAAGAAGGATGGCTGACCCACCAGCGCGAATCCTGGGTATGGCTGCGCAATCGTTTTGTCCCGTATCCGTTTCAAAACAACATTCACCGGCTACCGCGGGAAGAGATCGCTCGTTGTCTGAACGGGCTGGTCGAAATTCAGAAGAACGGCTCGCACAAACCCACTAATTTCAAGGAGTGGATCCTGGCGACATTTGGAGCAGGAATCGCGGAAGTTTTTTTACTGCCCTACAATTTCAAGGTCTGGGCTTATCCGGCTGAACAAATGAACCACAGCTGGGTCGGCGAGCGTGTCGCCGTGACCGATCTTACCCGCGTGCTCCAGAATCTTGTCTTCGAGAAAGACGATGTCTCATGGGGTCCGAACGACGTTTTTCATTTTCCCAAACAGGGCGGCACCGGTGCGATCTGGAGCGCGTGCGCCGCTCGGCTGCCGACGGAGAGAATGCATTTTGGAAATCGAGTCAAAAGAATCGATCCCGCTGCCTACCGGGTGACGACTAGTGACGGGCGCGAGTGGGATTACGATGCGCTGATCAGTACTTTGCCGTTAACCGAGCTACTGCGCTTAAGCGGTCGCGATGAATTTTCCGATGTTGCAACCCGTGGCCTGAAGTGTTCCAGCGCCAACATTGTCGGTGTCGGGTTAAAGGGGAAGCCGCCCGAGCATTTGAAGACAAAGTGCTGGATGTACTTCCCGGAAAACGATTGTCCGTTTTACCGCGTGACGGTATTCAGCAATTACTCGCCTCACAACGTGCCGGACATTGCGAATAATTGGTCGCTGATGACTGAGACTTCCGAATCAGAGCATAAGCCAGTCAATCATCAGGCCCTGGTTCAACAGACAATCGACGGTTTGCGCAATACCCAGTTGCTGAACGGGGATGAGATCGTCTCAACTTGGACCTATCGGGCGAAATACGGTTATCCGACACCCGGTCTGCATCGAGATATAGCTCTCGCGCAAATTCTACCGGGCCTGGAAGCTGACAACATTTATTCACGCGGTCGATTCGGCGGTTGGAAATACGAAGTTAGCAATCAGGACCATTCATTCATGCAAGGTTTGGAGGTGGTTGAACGGATTCTTCACGGACAACCCGAGATCACATTCCCCGATCCGAATCACGCCAATAGCAAAAAACATCCATTTCCTTTTGAGCGATGGGCAAACTGAAACAACACGGCCCAACCATCATTCTAGTCGCCTTGTTCGGGATAATTGTGTTTACGCGGCTGCACACCTATCGCGAACCGCTAGAGCGCGATATAACTACTTACGCGGTAATCGCTCATGAGATGCTGTCGGGGAAAGCTCTCTACCGGGATTTGTGGGACCATAAACCACCAGCGATCCACGTAACTTATGCCGCTGCGGAATTAATCGCCGGTTATGGTCGCAACTCCATCTTTCTTATGAACGTCGCCGCGGCGGCGCTAACAATGCTCGCGTGCTATTGGGTGGGCTCGGGCGCGAGCGGCGGTCGTATGGCCGGCTGTTTTGCCGCGGCACTGTGGGCTCTCACCTCAGGCAATCTGGCACTCGAGGGCAATCAACCGAACACCGAGGTTTTTCTAAACGTATGCCTTGCCACCGCCTTCGGGCTCTTGACACGCGCCACGACAGCGAAACTCGGACTCCCTCGCGCGATTATGGTCGGATTGCTGTTCGGTGCCGCGTCGCTTTACAAGTATATCGTGGTGGTGCACGCGTTTCTGCTCATCGCGGTTTATCTCGCTAGTTGTCGGCCGCAGTCGCGCAAGAGAGCCCTAATTGAGTGCGGGATGGTGGCCGCGACAGGAGTAGTGATTTGGGGTCTGGTGTTTGCTTACTTTTTCTCGTGTGGAAGCGGTCTGGCGTTTGTTGAGGCCGTATTTAGCTACAACCGATACTATTCCAGTCACGGTTGGGATCTGAACGTGATGCAGACTCATGGACGGCTAAGTCTTCCGCCTGAAACCTTTTTGGTAATGCTCCCTCTGGCGATCGTCGCCCTGTTCGGGATCGTTCATGGGCTGATGTTCGAGCGGCGAGAACGTTGGGTCTTGCTTGTCACCTACCTAATCGCGAGTGGGATAGTGTCTGTAATGCCTGGGTGGTTCTTTCCGCACTATTTTCAACTGTGGCTGCCTGCGCTCGCGATTGGGAGCGGCTGGGCCGTGGTCTCTCTCAAACACGCACTGCCATTCAGGCTAGCCTGGGTTAGCCATACAGCTGGGAGCGCGGCTTGCGCCGCGGTTGTCTTAATGCAGATCCCAGACTTATTACTTCCTGCCGAAGAGTGGTCGGTCAAGAAATATGGGCCGATTTTCGTCGACACCGAACTGATGGCAAATCGCATCAATGGGTTGTTGCCGCCAGACGCGAGCTTTTACGAATGGGGCGACGAAAGCGGACTTTACTTTTCGAGCAAGCGCCGGCCGCTGTCGGGGGTCCTGTTCTCTTATCCAATGGTAGGCGGAATGCTGGCGGACAAGCTATCTCAATGTCTCCTTGTCGATCTTGAGCGGGCCAAGCCCGAATTGGTTGTCGTCAGCAAGGTGACGCTAACCGCGACCCTTCCCAGTCATCCGATAGTCCAATGGCTCCAAGACAATTATCGCGTGTTTGCGAACACGCCGGCATTTTTTTTGTTCGCGCGAAAACAGAGTAGTTTGGATTTGGCAGAGGTGAAGCAAGCTGAGAAAAGACAAATGCCGATCGCCACAATCCAAGGCGTTAAGTAATTCCTGCTTAGCCCAGTCCGTCAAATTTGCGGTTGTCACGCAAGTTGTCGGCTTCAGCGACTCTTGCATCCGTAGCCAATTATTCGAGTGCGGTGGACAAACTGAGCGTTGTTTGCTGAGCCAGTTTACCGTCGCGACACTCAGCCGCTTCATTGGCCGCACGATTTCTCCACCAAAACGCGATCGCCCCTGCGACTAAGGTTAGCCATGGCAACAGGGACCACGCCATCCAATGTTGTTTCGATTCATCCATCGCCAGCGCGACCTTCCAGGGCAAACCGCCGGAGGTGATGTTGTAGAAAGCGAATAAAAAGGCCGAGCTTGAGACAAGTAGCCAGGTGAAGAACGTCGGCGACAAGACGAGAATGAAAGGCGCCAGCCAAATCAGATATTGCGGGCAGACACCGGGAGCGAACACGAAGAACACGAGCCACGTGGAGGCGAGCGATTCAACAAAAGCGCGGCCGCGGGCGTGGCGATGCTGCCACGCGATCCAGAGAGCTGCGCAGACAATGATCACTTTGAGAATAGTGATGATGATGTTCTGAGCTGGCTCAAGATCAAAAAACGAAAGGCGACTGAACTCAGGCCATCCAGTCACCCGGAACAAATAAGTTATCCCCCACATTCCCCAATAGCTTCCGTAAGCGAGCACGTTTTTGGCAAACAACGTCGGGAAATGCAGCAATGGTTCCGACCACAAGAGACAGGTCGTGATCGCTCCCGATATCAAAAAACCGCGACTTCGACTTTGCGATAACCAAAAGAAAACAAAGGCCGGTAGAAAAAGCAGCGGGACAATTTTGATTTGGCAACTGAGGGCAAAAAACAATCCGGCGAGCACCGGTCGATTCCGGAGACACATCCAAACGGCGCACACCAACAGCAGCACCATTTCCGGATCGGTGTTTCCGTGGAATCCGGAAACCATCAGCGACACGGGACTGAGCGCGAAAAGCGCGAACGTCCACGTTGGAATGCGCAAATTGGTCTTGCTCATTTGCAGCAGCACCAAAACGACCAGGAAATCGGCAATGATTCCGGGTAGACGAAGAAGAAACGGAAAGTGGATGCCGAGGTCCTGACACCATCGTTGCTCGGTCAAAAAGTAGATGCCGCGCAAGTAATAAGCGGTCAGTGGCGGGTGATTAAAAAAGCGACTGTGCTGGTAGGTCCATTCAAGTCCGTGCTCACTCAGGACTTTGGCGAAGCCATAAAAAAATACCGCGTCGTTCGTGCCGATGGTGTTGTAGGCGATCGCGAGTTTGAGCGTCAGAGCGACGAGCGCAAGCGCGATTATGAAAATGGTACGCGGGTCGCGCTTGGGGTTCATCCTCAGAGTTCGAGCAGCTTCAGTGCCCTCGTAATTCTGAAATCCGACGCTGATCATTGCCAGCCATCAACCACAACGAGCGGGACATTTTCGAAATCGTTGACCGCTGAGACCGATGGTAGCGATACGGTCTGACCGTGTTCGCTGTGGGTCCGAACAAATACGCCGAGTTGTTCCAACCACGATTCACTATAATCGACATTATCCCAGCCGACCGATCCATTTGGCGAGTGCGGCGGTGAAAGCGGTGGTCGCCCTCTCGGCGGCAATTTAATTCCGCCGACGAACCAAACACGATTTCCGGCTGCGAGTGTTTGATGAACCTTTCCCAGCACATCGTCGATTGGGTTCGGCGAGAATATTTTTTCGCGGAAGAGGTCGTATCGATGAATCCGCAGATCGTTAATGGTTGGGAGCGTCATCCATGGCGTCTGGCCATGGTAGTAGCGGCTAAATGAAATGCCGTACAGCCAAGGGGCAACGACAATTAGATCGTTTGGCTTCGCCGCCTCAGCCAATTTTTTTGCAACGATGTCGATGTTTGTTTGACGTTCGACAATTTTTGGCCAGGCGTTGATTGGCAATATGATGAGAGCTATTGCGGCGAATCCAAGCCGGCCGATTCGGATCCATTTTACGGTGCTGAGAACCGCCGCGAGACAATCGATCGCGACGGCCAGGACTGAAAGTAACGCCAGAAAATACCACGAACGCGTCAAGTAACTGAGGGTTTGCAGAAACTCGTAGTAAGCGATTGGCGCGACCATCGCGGTGAGAGAACCGAACAGCAAAAGATCCCAGTCCGGGGCCGGTTTGTTGAAGCGAAGGCGATGGAGTTGCCAGATCGAAGTCGCCAGCAACGCGATCAAGACGATGTGCCAGAGCCAAGCGAGTGCGGGGTTGGGATTCCCCAAGGCGAAGTTAAATTGGTTCCACAGTAATCGGAACGTAACTGGAAACTCGACGACCTGGCTCCAGGAGTTCGAATAAGCGTTCAGGTAAGGGATGAACGAGATCAGGCAGAGCGCGAGGATAGAGAGAAAAATAATTAGCTGTCTGAGGTCACGGCGAATCAGGCAGACGATCGCGGCAGAAGCAACCAGCGCAAACATGAGAGCAAGGTTATGAACCAAACATTGCACCGCCGCGATTGAGATGACCGCGGCAGCAATGATGCGCGTGCGCGACGGATTGAGCATCACACTTGCGAACAAGCCGAAAGCGAGCACGATCAACGCGGATCCCAGGCCGTAACCGCGAACCGTTGTTCCCCAAAACAGAAATGTCGTGTTGAGTCCAAGCAGCGCGAGTGAAACGAGAGGCGGACCGCGCGCCGTCAGATGCGCGCTGAACCAAAGTGCGCCGAGAAGCGCGACGCCGGCAGTGATTCCAAAAGAGCGCAATGCGGTATCGCTGAATCCAAAAACACTCGTGTAGGCGCGAATAAGAATCGGAAACGGAACCGGAAAAGCTTCGTGCTGAAAATTTCGAGCGATGTCGGCCAAGTTCGGCATGCGCGCCAGATTCACCACGGCGCATTCATCGCGCCAAAGTGCGCCGGCGTGGGTGGCGCGGATGACGAGGAGAAAAAGTGCCGTTGCGGTAAGAACAACCGCCACGGCCAATTCCGCTCGTTTCAGAAAATCCAGTCGAGTCACCGCGAATTTTCCTCGATCTGCTTTTTTAGCTCTTTGAACTCGGGTTGGTCGGGCTTAAGCCCAATCGCGGTGTCGATTTCAGTTCGCGCCGCTCCGCGATCATTCTTTGCGAAGAGCGTCTTCGCCAGGAGAAAATGGGTCTTGGCGTTGCGTGGATCGACATCTTCCGCCCGCCGAAACCAATTCTCTGCTTCAGCGAGCTGATTGGCATCGAGAGCAATGACGCCAAGATTGTTGAAGGCACCCTTGTGTTGCCGATCACGAGCGAGGACGGCGCGATAAAACGATTGAGCTGCGGCTGGATCATTTTGCGCAAAGCGCAAATTCCCAAGAGCAAAGAGCGTTTCGGAGTTGCCCGGCACGTAGGCGTAAGCGACGGCGAGTTTTTTTTCCGCCAGCGGCAGATTGTTCGATTCCAATGCCTGCCAGCCTGAATTGTAAGCGTCCAGCGCCCAGAGTGATGGATCGCGTTGCGGCCAGGCGACGAAAATCGTTGCCGGAACGAGCAGCGCGAGATAGATCGCGGCGGCCTCAAACTCGCGTGCGGCGACCGCCTTCCATAAGATCGACAATCCGAGCGCGGCGAAAATGAGCAGGCCCGGCACCGCTACGAGTCGATAGCGCTCGGTAATAAAAACGGCAAGCAGCGCGAACATCGACAATAGGACTGCCGCGAGAACCCACCGCGATCGCGGCGCCATCGCCCAGCCGAGAAATATTCCCGGAATGGCGAACGCTGCGACGATTCCAAAGGCGAATCCCGGAAGAATCACACCTTGTTCGCGCAGGCTGGTGATGATGCTGAGATCGTCGTATTGAAACGCGCTCCAGAAATTGCACAGCTTGCGCGCGATCAGTCTTAACCAGTCACCAGGATGATTGGCGATATACGTTTTGGCTTTATCCGACCAGTAAGCAGAGACTTCGGCGTATTGGAGCGATCGGCCGGCTACCGCTTCGGCTTGACTGATTGAATCCTGGAGCATCGCGGCTTGCCCGGCTCGCAGTCCCGGTGGAAAACGAGGATAGCCAGTGGATTCGGGATTATTTCCGATCCAGAAATTGATGCCGCTATGGGCGGAAAGAACAACAGGGTCTTTGGCAATGAAGTAATTATGAATCCAGCAGGGCGATGTGCCGAGCGCGAGACCAGCGGATAGAAGAGCGCACCGTGCGGTCAAAGCCCGCCACAACGCATTGTCTTTTTTCAGTCTGAGAAACAGCGCCGCGAGAATCAACGGGACGACGGCGAGAATGGTCGCCACGGCCGTGGCCGTGATGCCAATAAGTAAAGCGAGAAGAAAACATTCCTTCGCCGACGGCGCGGTCCTGCGTCGCACAACTCTCCAAACGGCAAACCAGAACACGAGGATGAACCACGCCGTGGGCATGAGAACGACGGAATAAGCCTGGGCCGGAACAAAAAGCGCCCAACCGAATGCCGCGAATAACCCAATTAGCCGAGGACTGAGGTTCCCAGTTAACGATGTCGATCTAACCGAAACAAAAATTCGAAGACAGATCTGATAAATCAATACTGCCACGCCTGCATCGACGCTTGCTTGGAGCAGCCCAGGAACGAAAGGGTTTTCGCCGAAAAGTTTGTAAAGAAACGCGAGCAGATAGGCGTAACCGGGCAGGCCGTAGAAGGCCAGGGGTTGGGTAAATTGCCCGCAAAGAATGTCTCGCGCCCAATCGTTGTAAAAATGCATGTCGCCTCGGGTTGGCAGCAAAAGCGCCGAATGCGTGAGTTGAAGAAGAACCCACAAGCGGAGAACAAACACCCCAAGGAAGATTAAGTGGCCGAGACCGAGGGAGAAACGTCCGGCGGTCGGGTCAGATTTCACCGGGTTTGGCATTAACGCTGCTCATTAAGGCTCACTTCGCGATCGGTATCGCGGAGCGCAGTCAAACAAACAAGAGATTAAAGAAAGCAATAGCATGTTAAACGCCATCAACAAACGCCGCGGGGGCTTTACCCTCGTGGAAATCATGATCGTGGTTGCGATCATCGCGTTACTCGCGGCGATTGCAGTCCCGGGGTTCCTCCGGGCGCGCAAACGCTCGCAAGCCAGCCGTATTCTGAACGATCTGCGCATGATCGATTCAGCGTGCGACCAATACGCGATCGAGACAAACAGAACCTCCGGTGCCACGGTTAACACCGCGGATTGGACGAACTACCTCAAGAAAGGTTCGCTGCTTTACAATGGCGGCAAGAGCCTCCTAGGCAGTGCCTACGGACCTCAGGCGGTAGATACGATCCCAACAGTGCCCGCAGCCGACTACGCCACATTGTCGGACGTAGCGGGCGTGGGTTTCTGGTCGCCTTACGGTCCTTAACGAAAGAATCTGACGATTCATTCTCCTGTCACTCGCGGCTTGACCGGAGTGGCAGGGAATGGGTCGTGAGAAACGGACAAGGATCTGGAGTCTGGCGATCGCGACTCGCCTACGAACAAATCGAATAGACGCAATCATGTTTGAAAAACTTCATACCAAACACGCCGGTTTTACGCTGGTGGAAATTATGATCGTGGTCGCAATCATCGCATTGCTGGCCGCGATCGCAGTCCCTGGCTTCCTTCGTGCCCGGAAACGCTCGCAAGCATCCAAGATCTTGAACGATCTCCGAATGATTGACGGGGCGGTTGACCAATATGCGATTGAAACGGGCCGAACGAGCGGTGCCACGGTTAGCACCGTGGATTGGACAAACTACCTTAAGAAGGACACCCATCTCTACGTGACCGGCCAGGACCTTTATGGGGACGATTATGGTGCCCAAGTAGTCGACACATTGCCGACGGTTCCTGCGAACGCCTTCGCAACCTTGTCGGATGTGGCCGACGCTAGCTTCTGGTCGCCTTACGGGCCATAGTTGGAGCTTGCCTCTATGCGAAGGCGTCCTGCTCCTAAACGGAGAGGACGCCTCTTCATTTTACTGCAACCAATCGAGTGATACCCACTTTGACCACCCCACTCGTCAGGCTTCGCATCGGCAATCCAAAAGTCGAAGAAAGTTGTGTGCAAGTGTCCGCTTCGAAATTTCGCCGCCCTCAGTTACGACGGCTTCTTCGCACTGATTGGTTGCGCTGCCTGTGTCTTGCCCTGATAGGATTCATCGCTCGTTTACCAGCGCTGCAAGGTCAGCGGATTTGGGATGATCAGTATCTCATCCACGACAATCCATTCATAAAGAGTCCTCTTCTGATTCTAGAGTCATTTCGACATTACTTATTCCTGGATTCTTACTCACCTCATTATCGACCTGTTCAAAACATCTCGTATTTTTTCGACTACTTGTTTTGGAATACAAACGAGTTCGGCTTTCATCTCACTAATGTGCTACTTCACATCACAAGTGGCATTTTGCTCTATTTTCTTCTACGACAACTTATTCCCTCCTTTTGCTTCCGACGGCCAACGCGAGGAGCAGTTAAATCAACGTCATGGATCTCTCACGCCGCTTTCCTTATCGCGTTACTTTGGACCGTACATCCTGTTCATAGTGCGGCGGTTGATTACATTTCCGGCCGGGCAGATAGTCTCGCCTTTGTTTTTGCTAGTGGCGGCTGGCTTCTCTTTCTGCGGGCAAGACGAATAACTAATCGGATCGGTCGCCTTGCGATGTACTTCTTCGCCGCGACTTGTGGCCTGCTCGCGCTTTGTTCGCGCGAGATTGCGCTCGTATGGGTTCTCATTTTTATTGGCCATCTGCTTTTTATCGAGCGACAGATTCGGCTGCGCACGCGGATTTACGCTTTGGTGTGCTGTATCGGTCTGATTCTGATATATGCTGCGCTTCGGCAGTTGCCAGGGAGTAGACCGACGTTTCCACCTCCGCCAGGCTTCACTGCGCCGGTTCGTGCGGTATTAATGGCTCGGGCATTAGGGGATTACGGCCGATTGATGGTGTGGCCGTCAAACCTACATATGGAGCGCAGTGTGTTTGACTCGGGGCCGTACGAAGACCATGAAACCTGGCGAGACACCATCGGCGTAGAATATTTGTCGATTCTCGGACTTGGTGTCATTGCCCTGTTACTCGTTGGCAGTATCAAAAAGGATCGCTGGCAAGCAATGCGCAGCTTCGGCGCAGTCTGGTTTATTGCCGCGTACTTTCCGATCTCTAACATCATGCAACTCAATGCCACTGTAGCAGAACATTGGTTGTATCTGCCCAGTGTGGGCTTGCTCATTTTTGTTGCCGGTTGCTTGTTCCTATTGCCGATCCGCCTTCGTTCCGTTGTTATAACGTTCGCGGCGGTCGCTATCGTTGCCTTGGCCACGCGCAGTTTTGTTCGGAGCGGTGATTGGGAGAACGAGGAGACTTTTTACAAACGAACCTTTGAAGCGGGCAGTAGAAGCGCCAGAGTCGCGGGAAATCTTGGCCAAGTCTATGCCGCGCGCGGCGCCTACCCTGAAGCCGAAAAGATGTTTCGCTCAGTGCTCGAGCAAAATCCCGACTATCCGATCGCGCAAAACAACCTAGCCAGCATTCTCGCCCGCGAGGGAAAGAATAAGGAGGCGGAAGCTTTATTTGCGTTTATCGAGAAAAATTCGGCAAGAACCCGACAAGAATATCCTCGAAGCTGGATAGGGGCTTTAAACCTAGCTCATATTCGACACAACGCGCACAATGATGAGTCTGCTCTAGCAATTCTCGAGCGAGCACATAACGACTACCCGGAGGTCTGGGAGCTGATCAGTCTGAAGGCCGAAATCGTGCGGGAAATGGAGGGACCCGATGCTGCCTTGCGATTAGTCGAGAGCTTTGCCCGGACAAATTGGTGGCATCACGCCGCGGCACTTGCGCTAGGGCGGCTATACGCTCAAAGGGGAGATTCGGACCGTGCCGATGCAGCCTTACGCCTAGCAAGTCGGCTTGATGTCCACGGTACCCAAGCATTGCGTCTGATGGTCGAGATGCGGGTGCGCGCGAACAAGCTTGATGACGCGTTTCGAATTCAGCAGCGTGTCGTAGCACGGCAGCCGGATCAACCTAGTCAATACGTTCTCCTTTCGGACATCTTGGAAAAAATGGGGCGCAATGTGGAGGCGCGTGCCGAACTGGCCAAAGCGTCTCAACTGCGGTCACTTGTCCAGAATCGAATGGTTGCCAATTAAATCCCATTCTATCGCCGGACCGCTTGCCTTACTCGTGGCAGTCAATGTGCTAATTGATTTTCAGTGTTTCTTTCGAGAACCGATCTCCTACGACCTGCGCTAACTGCAACCAGCAAGCTTGGTTGTCTTTTTGCACTCGTCCTACTCTCCCGTTTGCCATTTCTTGACGCGGGTTACGGTTTAAACATCGACGCCTGGCGCGTGGCCCGCGCCGCGCGCGAGATCGCGACGACCGGCGAATACACTGTGTCCCGTTTTCCAGGTTACCCCATCCAGGAAATTACGTGCGCTTTGTTTTGGCGCGGCGGGCCGTGTGCTTTAAATGCTTTAACCGCGGTTTTCAGCGCGGTGGCGGCCACCGCGTTTGCCGCCATCGTCCGCAAACTTGGTTGTCGCGATTGGTTTTTGGCCGGGCTCGCGCTTGCGGCCACCCCGATTTTCTTTGTTAGCAGCGTCTGCTCCAAGGATTACATGTGGGGCCTCGCTTTTGCCTTGCTCAGCTTCCTTGGTGCGCTGAACTGCTGGCCCGCAGTTGCGGGCGCGTTTCTCGGTCTGGCCACAGGCTGCCGGCCTACTTCTGCCGCGATGGCGTTGCCAATTGCTCTCGTCATCGCTAACGCAACACCCCACGGTTGGCGGAGCATCGCGAAGTTCGCTGCCGCTGCATCTATTGTCGCTCTGCTTGCTTTTATGCCGGCTTTTTTCCGATATGGAACTGGGTTCCTTACGTTTTACGCGAATCACCCCCGGCCGACAGGGTCGTTGATTTTAATCCGTTCAACATTTGAAGTTTGGGGCGGGTTCGGCTTGATCGCGCTTGGCATAGCTGCGGGCGGCGGGTGGTTGACTAGAAAACAGCCACACTCAAGCAATTCACGGATCGTTTGGTCGCTGTTGCTTATACTCGCGATATACATCACGGCTTACCTCGGCTTGCCCGACCAAGCGGGTTATCTATTGCCGATCGTTCCCGCTGTTCTTTTGTTGGTTTGCTTATTCAGTCCGCGTCCTAGTCTACAGGTCGCCTTTTGCTGTTTGCTTTTTGCACCCATCGCCGAACCGACGCCGCGCGGAATACGTCCAGGCGCGATTTTATCGGATCATCAGGACCGGTTGCAAAACCTGGCTAACATTCGCGACTTCTTGGAACTGACCGAAAGCGTCCCCGGGAATAACACTTTTGTGGTGGGGGCTTCCGAGCCGGAGATCGCCGTTCTTACGCCGCGACTGCGAGATGGTCGAAATCGTTATGTCTATCTCATGAACGCCTTGGAAGCGAAAGCCGCGATAGATGATGGGCGGCATCTTTATTATCTGCCCGCCATGCGCAAATTCAATTACGAGGAAACCGGGGTTGATCTCGCGGAATATGGCGCACGTGACCTGCGATGCGTGTTGGCCAATTCAAATTGTCCGGTGACGCCGGGCGGTGCTTTCCAAGCTTCCGAGTGATCGTCGCTCGATTCCACCGGCCAGCGATCTGATTTCGCTGGCTGATAAGCTTGGCAATTACAGAGGGCTTGGGCGAAATATGACGCCGTGCGCATCTACCGCGATAAAGGTGTCGATCTTGCCTGGCTAAAAGGAAAGACGTGCGCCGTCATCGGCTTTGGCGCGCAAGGGCACGCACACGCGCTCAATTTGCGTGATAGCGGGATCACGGTCATAGTCGGTCTCTATCGCGGAAGCAAATCGCGCATTCGTGCGAAACGAAATCGCCTCAAAGTTCTCGAGACAGCCGATGCGGTGCGGGGCAGTGACATCATTTTTCTCGCTGTGCCAGACACAAAGATGCCCGCCGTCTATAAGAAGGAAATCGCTCCGAATTTGCGAGCGGGCCAAACGCTTCTTTTTGCTCACGGCTTTGCGATTTATTATCGAACGATCGTTCCGCGAAAAGATGTCGACGTTGTGATGGTCGCGCCGAAAGGACTCGGGCCAATGGTGCGAAGCGAATTCGTGAGCGGTCGCGGAGTGCCTGGATTGATCGCGGTTCAGCAGAACCGAAGTGGCCGGGCCAAATGGACCGCGTTGGCCTGGGCCAAGGCGATCGGTTGTACACGTGCTGGCGTAATTGAAACTACGTTTCGCGATGAAACGGAAACGGATTTATTCGGCGAACAAGCGGTGCTCTGTGGCGGAACCAGCGCCCTCATTCGCGCCGGCTTCGACACGCTCGTGAAAGCCGGTTATCCGGAGGAGCTCGCGTATTTCGAATGTCTCCACGAGCTCAAGTTCATTGTCGATCTAATCCATGAGGCGGGGATCAGCGGAATGCGCGCTTTGATCTCGGACACCGCAAAATGGGGCGAGTTGACAGTTGGCCCTCGAATCATCGATACGACTGTGCGGAAACGGATGCAGGCGATCCTGCGGGAGATTCGCTCGGGAAAATTCGCCCGTCAGTTTATTCGCGAAGGGAAAACCGGCCAAAAGCGCTACGCAAAATTGCGAGAGACCGCGGACAAGCACCCGATCGAAAAAGTGGGACGCAGACTGCGCGGCCTGATGGCTTGGAAATAACACACCCTCCCGGCGCGAGCGCGCCGGCAAAACGCATCCGGCGAAGTTACTTCGCCGAAAACTATTCGTTTGTCGCTGAGTGAGACCCTATCCGATCCAGTTGGTAACCGGTGGTCGGGATCACGCTGAGCCTGCTGCACGGCTGCCGAATGGCCGAACCTGTGATCAAAACGGAGCAGAGCGCCGAGTGTGTCTGCTTCACAACAATCGTCTGCTGTTTCGTTGGCAGGACGACGTTCTTGCTTGGATCAGCAAGCGCCGATGCGCAGAACGCGAATGCGATCGCGAAGCTCGCGCATCGAATCGACCAACCGCAAAAGCCGCGCGGCTTTATTACAGTTGTCATATAAAGAACGATGAGCCTTTTTAATGCCAATGGCAAGGGAAAACGCGAAGCGTTAGTTACCGTTATTCCTGCCGCAAAAAGTGTTCGAGGCGAAGCCGATCCAGCTTTTCCCGCGCTTCGTCCGAGCGTGTCCCGCCTGCGGCTGTGAGTTTTTCATAAACGGCCGCGGCCGATTCCCATTTCGCGTCCGCTTCTAACAACTGGCCGGCGTTAAAGCCTGCCTTGTAAAACCAGAAAAATTCATGTGGTCGATCGGGTCGCACCCCTTCTTCAAGAACGGTGTAAAAACTTGCGAGCGCGGCAGAGCGATCCGCTTTTTTTTCCAAACAAAGCCCCTTTTTGAAGAGCGCCTGGTTGCGCCAATGCGCCGGTGCATCCTTATCCGACGCCAGCTTGTCGTAAGCTTCAATCGCACGTTGGTAGTTTTGCGGGTCGGTCGCGGCCATTTCGAAAAAAATGTCGCCCTTTCCGCAGGTTGCTTCGCGTTTTTCACCGGGGCGAGCTGCCCCGTTTAGAACCTCATCATACAAAACAAGAGCGTCCTGGGGTTTGCCCAGTTTGCGTTCGATCACCGCTTGCTCGTTGCGCGCCGCCCATTTCAGTTCGCCATTCAGTTGCACCACCCGATCGAAAAGCACGAGCGCGCGATCGAGCGACTGAGCGGCCATGCTTGCCATCGCCGACTCGCCTGCAAAAAACAGTGCTCGCTCAGTGAGCGCCCCAGTCGAATTTTGTTCGGCCAACAATTCGAACTGCGTTTCCGCGTTCGCAAAATCCTCTGCCCGATAATACATCTCGCCCAGCTTCATTCGCACCGACGCGATTAAGCTCGACGATTCGTACTGTTGGATGAATCTTTTCGCCAGCTGGATCACTTTGGCCTCACCGCCCGAAGTCGTATCCTCCAGCCAAATCGTGAGGTAATCTGCGCGCTCTTGTGCGGTCGCGGTCGGCTTTGATTCAGCAGCGCGGGCCAAATTCTTGCGGGCTTCGTCGATTCGTGGCGGAGTCGCATGAAAGGCGAGCTCCGCCAGCGCCACCCATGCTTCGGAGGATCGTTCGGCCCCGGGAAAGTCGCGCAGAAAATTACGCAGTGAATCGGCTGCCCGAGAGTCACCCTTAGCAGCTTCCATCAATCCCGCTTCCAAGCGCAGGTCGGCGCGGGATTTTTCGTCCTTAGTTTTGTTGCCGAATTCTTCGGCGTCCGCCAAAAAACGTGTCTCGTCACCTTTCTGCAGCCAGCTGAGCGCTGCGTTAAACATCGCCAGTGACGCCAGCGTCGAATCAGAGTGTCCGATTTGCTCAAAACCGGCGGTTGCGGCATCGAAATGCTTTGCATGATATTGAATTTGCGCCGCAAGCAAATTAACGCGGTCGAGAACGGCCGGCTCGGGACGTAATGTCCGCGCCTCGTTCAGGATCGTGAGTGCTTCATCGAAATGGCGATCCTCAAGTTCAAGTTGCGCAAATTCCAGAAACGCGGAAGCGAGGACTGACAGCTGCGGGTAAGTCCGCCGTAGCGCAGCGAAGTATTCCAGCGCTCGGTCACGTCGTCCGAGTCGAAGGTCGAATCGCGCGAGATACCATTGTGCAAACGCGCGCCGCGGCTGGGCTGGATCCCTTGTCCAACGCTCGAGTTCAGCGCGCGAAGGCTTTCGTTCGGCGCGATAAAGCTCGTCCAGTTTTGCGAAAATCCGCGCAAGATCGACATCGGATGGTCGATGTTCGACGAAATTCTCCAACTCATCATCACCAGTTTCAGGTGTTTTCAATTGCAGGTGCGCATCGGCCAGTGCGAAAAGCGCTGCGGTCAGTGTTTCGTGCGTTGCGCCTTCAGGATTTTTCAGGACCGACTCGAAAATGGTGATCGCGCGGTCGGGACGGTGCAAAGCCATCTCGAGGCGGCCACGGAGAAAGTGGCGCTCTCTTTTTTCGGCTGTTGTGGCCGGCTGCACTTTTTCGAGCAACTTCCGCGCGTTGACCGGATCCTGTTTGTCCAGATAAATCTCGGCCGCCCGGAGCTGCGCTCGACTGTTCCATTTTGGATCGCGAAACAGCTCTGAAAGACTTTGGAGCGCTGCATCAGTTCGGCCCAAAGCGCGCAGCATTTCCGCGGCGCCGAACAATGCGTCCATTCGGAGACCCGAATTGCTGTCGGCTGCAATCTGGCGATAGAGAGCCAACGCCTCGGCTTCGTGACGTGAAGTCGCGAGCAATTGCGCGCGCGAAAAATTCGCCGACGGACTTTGACGCAATCGCGGATCCGCCAGCAGGTTAAGGGCGTCTGCGGTCTGGTTCGCTGCGACCATCGCCTGGAGCAGTCGTTCCGCGACCGCGCGCCAATCCGGTTCCGGTAGGTTCTGCTTCAGCAACGTCTGCAAACGAACGACCGCGACTTCGGGCACGCCCTCAACGAGCGGTTTCGACGCTTCGGCGAGTTGCGCCGAAAACTGTCCCTGCGCCAACTGAGCTAGCGCCAAGAATACGCCCAGGCCGATGGGTCGAATATTTTTCATCTCTTTTCCAAGAGCGGTCGCAGATATTTGCCGGTGTAACTCTTGGCCAGATTGACAATTTCTTCGGGGGCGCCGGCGCCAACCAGTTCGCCACCGCGACCACCGCCTTCGGGACCGAGATCGATGATCCAATCTGCGCATTTGATCATCTCCAGATTGTGCTCGATCACGATGAGCGTGTTACCAGCATCGCGAAGCTTCATCAGCACTTGCAGTAACTTTTCGATGTCGGCAAAATGCAAACCCGTTGTTGGTTCATCGAGAATATAAACCGTGCGCCCCGTTGCTTTCTTCGCGAGTTCAGTAGCCAGCTTGACGCGTTGCGCTTCGCCGCCGGAGAGAGTCGTCCCGGCTTGACCGAGTCGTAAGTAACCGAGCCCGACATCGAGGAGCGCGTTCAATTTGTCCGAAACGCTGGGCACGTTTCGGAAAAATCGCGCCGCTTCATCGACGGTCAGGTCGAGCACATCGGCAATGTTTTTCCCTTTATAAGTAATCTCGAGCGTTTCTCGATTGTATCGCCGGCCGTGGCAAACTTCGCACTGCACATAAACGTCCGGTAAAAAATGCATCTCGATCTTGATCAGGCCGCCGCCTTCGCAATTCTCACAACGGCCGCCTTTGACGTTGAAACTGAACCGGCCGGCGCCGTAACCGCGCACCCGCGCGGGAGGCAATTGCGCGAACAACTCGCGAATCGGCCCAAAGGCGCCGGTGTAAGTCACCGGATTCGAGCGCGGCGTGCGCCCAATCGCGCTTTGGTCAATCACGATCGCCTTATCGATTTGTTCGACGCCACCTAATGTTCGATAGGCGCCTGGTTTCTCCTTCGAATTATAAAACCGTCGGAACAGCGCCCGCCGCAAAATGTCGTCCACCAGCGTCGATTTGCCGCTCCCGGAAACGCCGGTCACGCAAGTGAAGCAACCAAGAGGGAAAGCCACCTCGAGATTCTTTAAATTATTTTCAGCCGCGCCTTTCAGGATCAGCCAACCTTCTTCGCTTTTGGTTAATCGATTTCGAGAAAAGCGCGGTTTTGTCCGATATTTCGGAACTGGAATACGCAATCGCCCGGAAAGGTAGTCGGCGGTGAGGGAATTCTTGGCTTCCAAAATGTGCTCCAGCTGTCCTTGCGCCACAATTTCGCCGCCGCGCGGTCCAGCGCCGGGGCCAAGATCAACAATGTGGTCGGCCGCCCGAATTGTTTCTTCGTCGTGCTCGACCACGATCACGGAATTCCCGAGGTCTCGCAGTCGTCGCAGCGTGCCGAGCAGGCGTGCGTTATCGCGCTGATGGAGTCCGATGCTCGGCTCGTCCAAAACGTAAAGCACGCCGGCCAATCCCGAGCCAATCTGAGTCGCGAGCCGGATCCGCTGCGCTTCGCCGCCGCTCAGTGTGCCGCTTTCGCGATCAAGCGTCAGATAACCGAGCCCGACCTCGACCAGGAATTGCAAGCGCGATTGAATTTCGCGCACGACGTCGGTGACGACTTTTTTTTGCGCGGGTGTTAACTCAAGATCGTCGATGTAACGCGCCGCCGCTTCCGTCGTTTGCTCGCTGAATTTGTGAATGTTCAGCTTGCTGGAGCCGGCACCCCCCTGCGCCGATTCTTCCGCGACGAGGACGTCACGCCTCCATTTGCTCTTGATCGTAACTGCGAGAATTTCCGGCTTCAGCCGCGCGCCGCCGCATGTTTTGCACGGCTCGCGCGCCATGAACGCGCGGATCCGATTACGGGTGAATTCGCTTTGGGTCTGCTCGTAAAGCCGCTGCATCTGCGGAACCAATCCTTCAAACGGGCGTTTCTTCTCGCCGTTGCCGCTGAAATTCATCTCAATTGGCGTCCCATTGGTGCCGAAATAAAGCGCGTTTTTGAATTCGTCGGGCAAATCCGCGAACGGCACGTCTTCGTCAATCTGGAAATGTTTTATCAGCGCCCCTTGCAGCTGCCGATAGTAAGCCTGCATTCGCTTCGTCCCTCGCCGCCACGGCGTGATCGCGCCTTCAGCAATTGTTTTTGTTTCGTCTGAAATCATTAGCTCGGGATCGATCACGAGTTGCGTTCCCAAACCATGACACGCCGGGCACGCGCCGAGATGACTGTTGAAGGAGAAATGTTTCGGCGTCAGCTCGCCGAGCGTGAATCCCGTGTCTGCGCTGCCGTAATTCGTCGAGTAACGCAGTTCTTCCCAAGTTTCGCGCCCATTCGGGTGCGCGCGCAGAACGACGATCTTGTTGTCGCCCCACTTCAGCGCTGTCTCAACCGAGTCGGTCAGCCGGACCCGAATTCCTTCGCGCACCACCAATCGATCGACTACCGCTTCGATCGTGTGACGTTCGCCTTTTTTTAATCTGATCGGATCGGGGCGATCGAGTTCGATAATTTCTCCATCGATGCGCGCGCGGATAAATCCTTCCCGCTTCAGTTTCTCGACGATATCCCGGAATTCGCCGACCTGATTCTGCACCAGCGGCGCGAGGACGATGATTTTGCTGTTCGGTTCGTACCTGAGAATTTGATCGACAATCTGCTGCGGCGTTTGTCGATGAACCGGTTTGCCCGTCGTCGGATCGTGCGGCTGACCAATTGCGGAAAAAAGAACGCGCAGGTAATCGTAAATCTCGGTCGTCGTCGCAATGGTCGATCTTGGATTGGCGCCAGCACTGCGCTGCTCGATCGCGATCGCTGGGGAAAGCCCTTCGATGAAATCGACATCCGGCTTTTCCATCTGATCGAGGAATTGCCGCGCATAAGCGGAGAGACTCTCCACGTAACGGCGTTGGCCCTCGGCGTAGAGAGTATCGAAGGCGAGCGACGATTTCCCGGAACCGCTCAAGCCGGTGATGACCACCAGCTTCTCCCGCGGAATTTCCACGTGGAGGTTCTTCAAATTGTGCTGGCGCGCACCACTGATCTTGATAACTTGCGCAGGCATCGGGACGACAAATCTCGAACCTTTTAGTCAAGCACAGCCGCGCGTTTTCTCCAGCGAAAATCCCGATTTATGAATGAGACAAATCGCACCCTCTCGCCTGAAGAGTTGGCCCAATTGCAGAAAAAATTCAGCGAGATCAAACATTCCATTAACAACGCGCTCGCGGTGCTGATGGCGCTCTCGGAGATGTCGCAGCGCCGGCCTGATTACGCCGAAAAACTGGCGAGCACGGTCTTGAGCAAAGCGCCCCAGATCGTTACCAGCTTGCAGGAGTTCACCCAGGTCCTGAACGAAAAGGCCGGGGTGAAACCTGCCGTAGCGGGCGACTCGAAGTAGCTGCCTCTGCTAGTCTCGCGCATGGACGCGGTGTCGAGCAAACGTATCCTCATCGTCGAAGACGAGAAGGACGTTGTCGATCTTCTCACGCTCAATCTGCGCAAAGCCGGCGGCTTCCTCATTTCGAGCGCCAGCGATGGCGCCGCTGGTTTGACCAAAGCGCGCGAAGAAAAGCCGGACTTCATCATTCTCGATCTGATGTTGCCGAAAATGCCGGGACTCGAGGTCTGCAAAGTCTTGAAAAGCGACGCCACCACTCGCCACATTCCCATCCTGATGCTGACGGCGAGGGCGGAGGAAATCGACCGAATCGTCGGCTTGGAATTCGGCGCGGACGACTACGTGACCAAACCGTTCAGTCCACGAGAAGTTGTTTTGCGCATCAAAGCGATCTTACGCCGAGGCACTGCCGATGAAACTGACGATCGTGTTTCCGCTGGGCCGATCACCATTGATCCAGCGCGCCATGAAGTTTTGGTAAACGGCAAGCGGGTCGAGCTCACCAGTCTCGAGTTCAAACTTCTCCGAACGCTGATGCAACGGCGCGGCCGGGTGCAGGAGCGCGATCGCCTTCTGAACGAAGTTTGGGGCTACGAGAGCGTGATCGACACTCGCACGGTCGATACTCACGTGCGCCGTTTGCGCGAAAAGCTCGGCAAAGCCGGAGACATTGTCGAAACCGTCCGCGGATTTGGTTATCGTCTGCGCGAGAAATAACGCGAATGTTTTGGTTCCTGCTTTTTGCGATCGTTGGATCGACAATTGTAATTGTTTATGTCGCGTGGCGAAAATGGGTCGCGCCGTGGCGACAAATCGAGCGCCTTGTCAGGCAAATCGGCCGGCGCGAGCGACCGCGCACGTTTTTGATTGAAGGGGGTAAAGAAGCGCAACGAGTTGCGGTTGCGCTTGAAGATATTTTCGTGCGGCAGCTGGAACTCGATCGTGAATTAGGAGCGCGCGCTTCGGGGAATCGGGCCATTTTTTCCGCGATGCGGGACGGCCTGCTCGTGGTCGATCCCGAACGGCGAATCACGCTTTTGAACGGGGCGCTTCAAGAACTGTTTGCCTTGAAAGACGATTCGTTAGGCGCGCCCCTGCTCGAAACTTTGCGCGACGCGAACGTTGAAGAGGCGATTTCCGAGACTTTTCGTCGGCGTGAGGCGATTCAGCGCGAGATCGTGGTGGCGAACCGTCAGCTCCAAATCAATTCGGTCCCGATGGGGAAAGACAATGGTGACATCGTCGGCGCGGTCGTTTTGTTTCACGACATTACTGAACTGAAACGCGCGGATGAAATGCGGCGGGACTTCGTTGCGAACGTTTCCCATGAACTGAGAACGCCATTGTCGATCTTGCGCGGCTACATCGAAACTCTATTGGACGATCCAAAAATGCCGCGGACCGAAACGGCTCGCATTCTTGAGGTGATGGAACAGCACTCGAAACGTCTCGGGTTGCTTGCGAACGATCTCCTCACGCTCGCGCAATTGGAATCGGGTGGTTCCAGTCTGCACTTGAGCGAGATCGACTTGGCGCAATTCTTTGCCGGCCTCATCCGCGATTGGAAAAAGGAATTTCTGGCAAAGGATTTAAAGGCCATTGTCGATGTCGCTGCCAGTGTTCCACTCGTCCGCGCGGATGAAGCACGACTGCGCGAAGTTTTTGATAATCTGCTCGATAACGCGGTCAAATATTCGAGCAACAACGGCG